>Ga0208371_1000010_pt1 | contig 217605 bp, 179 predicted proteins | sample SubbioCR12Aug_1A_FD_184827 | JGI IMG/M metagenome (GOLD analysis project Ga0208371, IMG submission 184827) | Serpentinite rock and fluid subsurface biosphere microbial communities from McLaughlin Reserve, California, USA - CR12Aug_1A (SPAdes) | ecosystem: Environmental > Terrestrial > Deep... | reverse complement strand
CACGACTTTTGATGTAAAAATACCCAAAACCATGCATTTTGACAAGATTTTATACCTCCGGTTATTAACATAATAATGTGAATATCAGTTGGTAATGTCTCGTTTTTGAAAAAATCAGCAGACCCTAAGTAAACTAAATTTATCATCCATCTTTGAGAACACAACAGATAGTGTTTGGATAATAAATTCGGATTATGAAATTTTATATGCTAACAGTCTATTTATTTCTGCTTTTTATGAGAGTTTCGGAATTAATCTTAAGACAGGAATAAACCTTCTTTTGTCACTTCCTAAATCTATACGAGAAGTCTGGAAATTGCGATATGACAGAGCACTGAGTAATGAATCATTTTCATTTATCGACAATGTTATTGCTGAGAATACTTCACTATATATTGAAGTATTTATGAATCCGATAGTTATAAACGAAAAAGTAATTGGGGCATTGTTTTTTGGAAAAGACATCACTAAACGTAAACAAGCAGAACAGGCATTGTTAGATTCGCAATTGCTACTAAAGTCCAGTTTAGAAAGCCAAAGTGACACAATACTTTTCTCAATCAATAAAGATTATCACTATTTGTACTTCAATTCGGCTCATGCTAAAGTAATGAAATATGCATACGGGAAGGAAATCGAAGCAGGAATGAATATTCTGGATTGTATAACTTCTGATGAAGATAGAGCAGTTGCAAAGAACAATTACGACCGAGCGTTAAGGGGCGAAACTCATACAAATGTAAGGGTATTCGGGAAAGAAAATCTTGCTTATTACGAAAGTTTTTTTAACCCGATATTAAATGAAAGGAATCAGATTGTCGGAGCAACAGGCTTAGCGAGAGATATAAGCGAGAGGAAAAAATCAGAATTAGCCTTATTAAAAAGTCAAAAGCGATTAAAAGACCTTAATGCCACTAAGGACAAATTATTTTCAATCATCGCTCATGATTTAAGAAGTCCATTTAATAACATAATAGGTTTTTCAGAATTACTTCTTGAAAATATAAATAAAATTGACAATGTGGAATCTGAAAAGTATATTGATATAATAAATTCAACAGCAAAAAAAACAATTATTTTACTTGACAATTTATTAAACTGGGCAAAATCACAGACTGGAGAACTTAGCTACAAACCAGAAAAAATTATTTTATCAGAAATTATGCTTGAAATAATAGGACTTAAAAAATCACTTGCAAAGGCTAAAAACATTTCTCTTCATTACACCCCAACAATTGAAATCGAATTATACACTGATATAAATATTTTAAAAACTATTTTACGAAATCTAATTTCGAATGCTGTAAAATTTACAAACGCAGGAGGGTATATAAATATATTAGCTACTACAAATCAGCAGCAAGTTGAAATTTCTATTTCTGACAATGGAGTTGGGATTAACGAAGAAACAATTCATAAGCTTTTCGACTTATCCACTAATTTAACATCACTAGGTACTGCGAATGAAAAAGGTTCTGGTTTAGGATTAGTGCTTTGTAAAGAATTTGTGGAAAAACTTGGTGGGAAAATTTGGGTTGAAAGTGTAGAAGGCAAAGGGAGTGATTTCAAATTTACGTTACCTATGAATAACATAAATGAGTGATTGAGAATAAAAACTGCTTATAATAAATAGGACTCTGAGCGGTCGGCACTGCCTGTCCCGATTCATCGGGAACCCAGCGATTAGTCGGTGTTGAACTACACCCGCCGGGTTCAGGGCTATGTACATGTCGCCCGATTTATAGTTTTAATTGAAATTTTTTAGGATAAAGTTCTTTGACGTATTGCAGGTTTTTGTGCTTTTATGAGTTAACAACACAAGTAAAATCGTGGTCAACTACCTGTTTTTATGGTTCATTGGATAAACCGTTTCAATGTGTGCCACTGATTCCGGAGTGATTGTGCCACTTGTACCGGTTCAAAGTGTGCCACTCAAACCGGAGCAAGATGTGCCACTCAAACCGGATCAAGATGTGCCACTCAAACCGGCCTTAATGTGCCACTTATACCGCTTCAAAGAGTGCCAGAAAATGAAGTTAAGGCATGAAATGTAAACAAACATAGATTCTACTGTATAATCTATTGGTAACAGACGCTATATTTTCTTGCCGGGACAGTGCAGGTTTCAGCGTTTCTGCATCTGATAAACTTTTCCCGACAAATCGGGACAGGCTGTGTAACATGACAGTGAAGTGCTTCGTAATGCCCACTTTTCATATACCAACCTTAGGTGCAAGCGGATAAAAAGAAGGAGTATAAGAGAGAAAAGACTCAAAAACTCAATCATTTTAATTCGCCAAGCTAAAGCAACCAAAAAGATTTCTAACAACTGTGATTTTTTGAATGGACTTGCGAATAATTTAAGCAAACAAGTTTTACTTAAAAAATCATTCAAAATGAAGAATTATACAATTTTCGCTTTACTAACCTTCTTTTTTTTAGGAAGTACTTCTGTTTCCGCTCAAAGTATATTGGATTTATATTTCGGCGGCAATAAAGACAGCTTGACAGTTGAAGCCATCAAACTTATTCATACACCCGAACCGACATTTAAATCTACAGACCAAAAGATTAAACAAGACTTCGCTTTAATTGCAGATATGGGTTTTGAACAAGTTTACAAATCGGAGAACAGATTTTTTACTGTACGTGACAATAAAAGAATCTTTGTGTATAGGTTTGCCAAAAAATCTGACAATACTATAATTGTTATTCATGGGGTTAGCAGCAATGCATATATGTACAACAAAACAGCAGGACTATTGCAAGAAGCGACACAAACCGAAGTTTACGCTATTGATTTAAGGGGGCACGGACAATCTGAAGGTAATAGCGGTGATGTTGATTACATTAACCAGTATGTTGATGATTTAGCTGACATTATAAAAGAAATCCGTAAAGAAAAGCCCAATGGAAAAATAATAATTGCCGGTCATTCTATGGGTGGCGGAATAGCTTTACGTTATGCAATGGCAAAGCAATATGAACAACCCGATGGCTTTTTGCTTTTTGCACCACTAATAGGACATAATTCACCTGCCTATGCACAAGACCAAGTTAGTGGAGGCACAATCGAAGAACCATTTATGAAAATTCATATTGAGCGGATAATCGGGTTGACCATGCTCAATGAAATTGACAATCACGCATATGACAGTTTGCCTGTACTGTTTCTTAACTTACCCGAAGCTGTTACTTTGAGAAAATATAGTTATCGTGCCAACAAAAGTATGACGCCTGATGATTATGTGGCAGGATTAAGGGCGGTAAACAAACCAATGCTTGTATTAATGGGAAACGAAGACGAAGTTTTTTCTGCATCAGCAACGAAAGAAGCCATTATGAAAAATAGTAATGCAGGGTTTCAAATAATCGATAAGGCTTCTCATAATGGTGTCAGAGAGAACGTTCAATCTTTTATTTTTATCAAAGAATGGTTATCAAAATTGTAATGGACAAACAAAAGCAACAGCAGTTATTTGAAGAAATTATTGAACAACATAAGGGTATTTTGTTCAAGGTTGCTCGTACATACTGCCTAAACCCAGATGACCAACAAGATGTCATACAAGAAATGATGATCCAGATTTGGCAGTCTATTCACAAATACAATGACCAATTTAAAATTTCAACTTGGTTGTATCGTATTTCACTGAATGTCGCTATTTCATTTTATCGTAAAAGTGCAACAAGGGCAGAGAAATATACCGGGTTGAATGTGCATTTGGTTGAAACTACACTTGACGACAAATCAGAAAATGAAAGACAACTGAAATTATTGGAGCAATTTATTAGCGAACTAAAAGAAATAGACAAGGCCTTGATGATTCTTTATTTGGAAAACAAGAGCCATGCTGAAATAGCAGAGATACTAGGTGTTTCTGCAAGTAATGTTGGGACAAAAATAGGACGCATTAAAGAGCAAATGAAGAAACGATTTTCACAATTAGAATCTTAACGAAATGAACGAATTGGAATTAAAAAAACTATGGCAAGCTACTAACGATAAATTTGAAGAAAACTTTGTCATAAACAAAAAAAATACTGAGGATATAACCCGTATTAAAGTTCAAAATCTTTTGGGTTCAATGAAACCACTAAAAATTTTTGCGCTATTGATTGGTTTTTTATGGGTCGGTATCGGGAGTACTATTTTGGGTTCACTTTATTTAAACTCATTCTCTGAAGCGAATAAGTTTTTTCTATTTTCGGGATCTATTCAGGTAGGGTTGACTACTATGGCTATTTTCGTATATCTCTATCAGCTAATAACGATTTACCAGGTGGATATAACAGACTCGATAATAAACACACAAAAAAAATTATCAAGCATAAAAATTACAACGCTTTGGGTTAATCGGATTCTCTTTCTTCAACTTCCAGTCTGGACAACTTTTTGGTGGAGTGAAACGATAATTAATGATTGGGGTATTTTGCAGTGGTCGATAAGACTATTCTTTACAATTTCATTTACAATTATTGCGTTTTGGCTTTTTATAAACATTAAATACGAGAATAGAAATAAGAAATGGTTTAAACTTATTTTTAATGGAAAAGAATGGACACCATTAATGAAATCTATGGAACTGTTGGAGCAAATGGAAGAATACAAAGACGAAAACGCCAGCACCTAATAAATAGGACCCTGAGCGGTTTGCAATGCCTGTCCCGATTCATCGGGAACCCAGCGATGAGTCGGTATTGAACTACACCCGCCGGAATCAGGGCTATGTACATATCGCCCGATTTATAGTTTTAATTGAAATTTTTAAGGATAAAGTTCTTTGACGTATTGCAGGTTCTTGGGCTCAGCAGATATAACAGGTGGGGAGTTGAAATTCATTAAGCAAATGAATATTCCGGACTAAAGCAGGCCACCAATCCGGAGCAAAGTAGGCCAGTCATTCCGGAGTAAAACATGCCATTTTTTTTGACATGTTGTTACTTTAGAATAGGCTGGCTTATTTTTTTAGGAAATATTTAACTGACATTCCGGCGCAAACGGCGCCAGCTGAGCCAGGAGGATTTGCAATACCATATCAATCCATTTTGTGAATATTCCGGACTAAAGTAGGCCACCATTCCGGCGCAAACGGCGCCAGCTGAACCAGGAGGATTTGCAATACCATATCAAACCATTTTGTTCAGTTTTTTTCTTTTGACTGGTTCAAACCTTGCTAATTTTGGGGGAGCTTACACAGCAATATCACAAAAAAAAAACCAATGAACAAAGCTTACTATCAAATAAAAGACCAATGCAGACAAGGGCTGCTCCAGTATCTAGAAAAGGCATTTACGCTTATTCCCAAAAAAGGCGCTTACAAGATGCTGGACATTGGCTGCGGGACCGGTGTTCCAACGCTGTGTATGGCCGAACACTTCAGTGGTTTTATCACAGCCATTGATACCGACAAACCGGCACTTGATTTTTTTCAAGATAAATTGGCTGAAAACAAATTAAAGCATCCCATCCGCATTCAGGAGGTTTCATTGTTTGATTTTACTGCCGAAAAAAATAGTTTCGATATTCTGCTTGCTGAAGGCTTTTTAAATGTAGTTGGGTTTGAAACAGGCTTTGCAAAGGCCCTGGAGTTTCTAAAGCCTGGCGGATATTTCATTATCCATGATGAGCTTAAAGACCATGAAAGCAAGATTGATTTTATGGCTCATCAGAACTGTACCTTAAGCGGTTCATTCTATGTAGATGAAACAATTTGGTGGAATAACTATTATTCTCCTTTGGATAGCCACATAAAAAGCATCAGCGATCAGGGATTCAAAGCCTGTTTCGCCAGTGACAGCGCAGAGATTGCTTACTTTGAAACTGACCAAAAGGTATTCAGATCAATATATTACATCATTTGCAGCAAAAAGCTGTAAATGGTCGTTGACAATGGGTTAAGAAGGTTAATAAGCCTTAAATGAAAATGTGGGGAACAACGAATGGGTAGACAATGACTATTCCGCTGATTCAGCGCCACCATTCCGGCGCAAACGGCGCCAGCTGATCCAGGAGAATTTGTCAACCATATTAATCCGTTTTGTTCAGATTTTTTCTTTTGCCGGGTTTAAACCTTGCTCATTTTGGGGGAGCTTACATCGGTTTTTGCAGTCAAATTGCTGTTCCTTGTCCTTTAACTCCCCAGCCATCTTTGGTCGGTACAACGATTTGATTTTTACCTTTTGCCATTTTTATCTATTTAAAATTATCCGTAATTCTTTTTTTGTCTTCATTTTCCTTGTCGTTCTTATGATACAATTCAATGAAGGTGATTTTTTGCTCGTCAGGAAAGTGAGCATAAATTAATCTCAATCCTGAATTTACTCCTTTTCCCTTTAATGCCCTGCAAGCAATTTTCTTAACCTTTATGATACACGTTTCTAAACCCAAATGTTCAATACGAAAACTAAATGGTGGTCGTTCATCGGGTGTAACTTCCAACACTCGTTTAACTACATCTAAATCGTCATGTAGTGTTCTGTATTTTTTTAAAAGGTTTTTCAAATCCTTTTTAAACCCGGCTAATTCGTCAAAGGTCATTGTGCTTCTATTTCGTCTCCATAGTTTCTCACAGAGAAAGGAGCATCTCTATAAAAAGCTAATTCATAATTTATTTCTTCTCCTTCCTTTGAAGCAAGCCAAGGCATATCCTTATGAGAATAGTTGCTGATTGCGGCAGCAGACCAATCACTCATTTGTTCTATAACCCTGTCAATGATTTCTTTTTCACTTGCCCTTAATTCAGTTAAATCAGCTTTCTGTAAAGGCAAATAACGCGTTTGAGGATAGCCTTGATATACTGTTTTCACTTTTTGCAACTGTCCTTGTTCAATCATTTGACCTATGATTGCATCTAACTTTTGCGGAACTGGTCCATAAGGTAGTTTGCGATATTTAGCACCAGTTAAATGTTCCTCATACAATTCATAATAATTGAAGTCGGAGAAATAGAGCAATTTGTAAAGCACTGTTTCGCCAACATTTGGCTTACCTGCACAGCGTTCAAGTATATACAACAGGACATTTTTAAATTTATTGACTTGCAGGCTTGGCACTGAAATTCGTTCTTCTTCTCTCTTTGGCTTTTTTTCCTCTTTTACATCCACATCTTGACTTGCGGAAAAATCCTTAGACATAAAATCGTCCAACGAAAACTCCAAAACCAATGACAGTTTTTGCAATTCAAGTATATCAACACTTCTGTTTCCTAACTCAATTTGAGTCAAAGACGGTCGGGAAATTTTGACACTTTTAGCCAAATCTTCCTGAGACAAGCCTTTCATTTTACGAAGTTCGGTTATCCTCTGACCTATTTGCTTTTGTGACAATTTATTGTTCATATCAATTTGTATTTCGATGTTTAACGGGACAAAGATAAAGGTTGTTTCATTACAAAACATATATTTGTTTCAATATAAAACATTTTCTTCATTTACCAAATGAAAAGCCAACGCTACAACCAAATTTGTTCAGTTTTTTCTTTTGACTGGTGTTAACCTTACGATTTTTGGGAGAGCTTACACACCCCCACGAATAATAAATTTTTTGGGCACTTTGTCATTTTTAGTGCATCACGGGCGCGGTGCTACCTTATCTTTAAGCCACACCTATTGTAACACAAAAACCGCATCATGAAAACACAACTTTCAGTCAGTATGCTGTTATGCCTAGTCTGGCTTGGCTTTCCGGCAGCAACACCCGCACAGGAGATCATGCAGGTGCACAAAAAGGACAAGACCGTCATTTCCGTTCCCGTGGCAGAAATCGACTTTATCGACTTCAGCAGTTCCACGGCGGGCGAAGGCGAGCTCCTCAAAGACGCCGACGGGAATAGCTACAAGACCGTCCGCATCGGCCGTCAGCTATGGATGGCCGAAAACCTCAAAACAACACGCTTCAACAATGGCAAGCCCATTCCGCAGGTCACCGAAAACAAGGCATGGTACGAGTTGAAGACCCCGGCATATTGCTGGTACAACAACGATGAGTCGGCCAATAAAAACCCATATGGCGCCATCTACAACTGGTATGCGGTAAACACCGGCAACCTATGCCCTACGGGCTGGCATGTTTCGTCGGACTACGACTGGAAGGAGCTGGAGGAGTACCTTGTGGCCAACGGGCATAATTCAAACAAAGGCAAGGCTGAGATGATCGGCAAGTCGCTCGCAGCAAACTACGGCTGGACGCCTTCGGCCATGCCCTCCGATGTGGGTAGCGACCAGCTGCCGGAGTTCAGGAACAAATCAGGCTTTACGGCCCTCCCCGGTGGCTTCCGCACCAACAACGGAGGCTTCAGCTCACCATCGGGTATAGGCGCTTATTGGTGGACCTCAACCGAAAAAAATGAAAGCCATGCCTGGTTTAAGCACCTGCTCAGCTTTCGTGCAACACTCGAAGAAATGGCGCAATCAAAATACTTCGGCTGCTCGGTCAGGTGTGTGAAGGATTGAGGTGGTTTTGCCCGTGTGTGACGGGAAGGTGTTTGAAGTAGCATTCAAATCCACCTGTCGAGCGGTGCAGCTTACAAATCTGCATCGGCGGTGATGCAAGGTGCATCTATGAAGCAGGGCAACAGGAACGAGAAAAATGACATTTATGGGGTTTTATGAACAGATAAAAAAATTATTGGAGACCAGTATCCATTCAACCAACGGGGCGTATTCCGAAGAGCCATACAAGTAGGAAAAATCAACATTCAGACCAATGAAAACAACAACATTTGCGGGCATCCTATGTTGCTCCATCATCCTTGTTGCCGGCTGCAAAAAGGCTGGCAATGATGAAAAAACCGGCGTATTGCAGTTCAGGGCCATCAATCCCTTGAAAAACAGCAATAAAAGTACGGCAAACTTTAGATCCGTCATGACAAACCCACCGCTGACAGGTGACACCACAGTAACATACACAACCAGTTTCCGGGTTGCTGTGGGCGATGTGTGGGTTTCACAAGATGAAGTGCAGGAAGGCAATACAGACAATCTTGAATGGATGCGGCTTACCAGCACGACGAATACCGAATTGAAGCTATTTGAGGATTATGTGTTTGCACCTGTGGATTTGCCTGTGGGAACCTACAGAAGCATCAAAATCACCTTTAGAAACGTTTTTTACAGATATGCCCAATTGGCATCAGACCCCGCAACAGCATTTGAGCTGCTTGAAACAATGGGGAGCTGGACATCGCCCTGCGACGAAATTGATACAAGCTGGGCGAAGACCAATTATTTTGGTTCGGGCGGAAATCACTATTTGGAAAACGGCGTTTTTGTGGTTGCTTCGGCAGGCGAAAAGGTAGCCGGATTTACCATCGAAGAAGAGAAAACAGCCATCGTGAGCTGGCGGTTGGGTGCGGGGGCAACCCAGCCTTGTACCACCTATCTCATCGATGAAAACAGCAACCTTGTGTGGGACTGCGGCATTGATCGCATGGACTTTGCCTGTCCGCCTGAAAATGAATATATGTTCGATTTTGTCATTGAATACCAATAAATCTCAGCTGGTGCGGATACGCAACTCAGGGCAGCACGCTCATCAGCCACATGCTGATCATCCCCACCCAAATTGCCCGGGATGTATACAGAGGTAAACACTACCGCTTATTCACCCTGAAGTTGCCGGCTTGGTTCTGTTGGATAATACATCCAATCGTCAATAAGGTGCAGATTACACATCTGCATCAGCATGGTGTCATATCTGTGGCAGCGCAGACTTCGTCACCTTGAAATAACATATTTCATGGTGTAGGCTTTTTATTGTTGACCATACTGCTTATCGACTCAGGTAAACGCTAACTTTGATGGCGGAACCGGTGTTTTTACGTTGACGCCAGTTGAGCACAAGCTTAAAACAACGACCTGCTGAATAAACCACAGAAAACCATGACAGACAAAACAGCCGTTGACCTTCTTTTCGACAACCTTACTGCAAAGGGCATGCAACCTGAAAAACGAATTTCAGAAAGAAACTTTGTTGTGCCCGGGAAAGACCGGATGTCAAATACAAAATATGTGATTGCCAGGCACCATTCACTCTTCTTCTGTGCCTATGATTCCCATGGCACAAGTGCGTATGCGTCAAGGACGTTCACGGGAATGTATTCGTCCATAAATTTACCGCCCGAAACAGACTGCCACATCTATAAAAAAGACTGGGTTGACCTGTTGCTGCGATATCACAAACGCAAATCCGGACTCAGTTACCTCGACGACACCCTAACGATAACTTCCGCGACCGATTGGACACCTGCTGGTTTACTATCCAGGACGGATGCCGGGTTATTTCTTGCACTCAATGATAAAATTGAACCCCTGAAAATCACGATTCAGCATGACTATCTTTCAATCATTGAGGAGCTGAAAGGCAAAACGGTAATCGGAATTGAGACAGATTTATGGCTGTACAAAGAAAACGACCTGGATGCCTTCATTCAATATGGTGGGCAACTCATTGAAAATATGACAAATGCCTGTGCCCTGCAAGGGCAATCACACAGGCTGGATCCCGAAGCATAATTAGGGCTTGTAGCCCCCACGATCATTCTTGTGGGTCGGCTTTCATTGTCCCGCAATCGCCTTGCCTGCTGCAGCCTCAGCCCCGGGTTCAGCAAAGCCGGTTAAGCTGCCCGAAAAGTTCCGGCCGCCGGATGCTGGCAACTAATCAAAAAGTGTATTTTTACCGCACAAACACCAACACCCTATGCATCCCATCCTCAGAAACATCTTAGCCGTCCTTGCCGGCATCATCCTCGGAAGCCTTGTCAATATGGGCATCATCATGATCTCTGGCGCCATCATTCCGCCACCTGAAGGCGTCGATGTCACCAATATGGAAAGCCTCAAGGCCTCGATGCACCTCTTTGGTCCGCAGCATTTTATTTTTCCATGGCTGGCCCACGCCATCGGCACCCTTGCCGGGGCAGTAGTTGCTGCCCTGATTGCCGCCAAAAACAAGCTGGTCTTCGCCCTGCTCGTCGGGGTATTTTTCCTCATGGGCGGCATCGCCAATATCTTCATGCTGCCTTCGCCCCTTTGGTTTAGCATTGTTGACCTTGGCGGCGCCTATCTGCCCATGGGCTGGCTCGGCGCCAGGATCGCCTCAGGCCTCACTAAAAAGTGAGCCAATGCCAGCGCCGCGCTTAGGCTGCTGGTCCTGGGCGGATCATGCCGGGCCGCTTATGTTTCCGGGAAGGAAAAATATTTTCATTGATTTGCCTTATCGCTGCATCAGCTGATTGATAATTACAGTAACTTTCGGTCGCCATTGCGCCGGATGTCGTCCGACAGTGTTGTTGGTCAATCTGCTGCAGCCTGCATCAATTCAGGATTTGCAGCTTCGGGGCCGGATGAACAGCCAGCATGTTTTGTGTACTGACCTGAAAACGTATGGCCATGAAAAAACAATTCACCCTGTTGTTTTGGCTGCTGGCGACGCAGCTGCAGTTGCTCTCTCAATCGAATTTCGGTGATTACACCATCCCCGTTTCGGGCAGCCTGTATTTTGAGGATTTCCTGGGCACCAACCCTGCCGGCTGGACGCTGGGCACCTTCGAGAACTGCCGTACTTACAGCATTGGCAATGGGTATTTTGAAGTTCAGTCAGTGTGTAACAGCAATGCCGGTTATAACATCAACAACCCCAACGCCATTGACCAGAACAGGGATTTTGAAATTGAAACCAACATCCTGTTTGTTGCCGGTGAAGACAACAATGGCAACGGTGTTTGGTGGGGAAAGGACCTGAACGACTGGAAGGGTTTTGCATTTCTGTTCACTGCCAACGGCTCATTCAAGGTATCCCGCTACAACAGTGTTTGGTCCGACCTCAGGGAATGGACCATTAGCGACCTGATCCGCAAAAACGCCTACAACAAACTTACGGTGCGTAAAATCAGCACCATGTACTATTTTTTCATCAACGAAGGGCTGGTGTTCTCCTGTCCTTTCCAGCCCTTTTACGGACAGGCGCTGAACCTGCACTGCAACCAGAATTCAACCATCAGGGTCGACTACCTCAGGGTGTCGTACCTCGAACGAAAACAAGCCGTACAAGCCGACTATATGTCACCGGCAATCAGCCTGTATGAACCTGCCGTGAACGAGGGTGGCCGCATCGTCACCGACCAGGAGCAACTTGTGGTGCGTGGTATTGCCGATGATGCCTCCGGCATCTCCGATGTGAGCATCAATGGTTTCGGGGGTTCTGTGGATGCACGGGGATATTTTGAACAGCATGTGAACCTCGTCATGGGCGACAACACCATCACCATCAGGGCAAGGGATACAAAATACAACACGGCGACAAAAACCTTTTATGTTGAACGACGCTCCGCTTCAGCCCTGATGGGGTTCAGTAACCCTGGCAACGAAAAGCGGCTGGCCCTTGTCATCGGAAACGCGAACTATAGCGGCGGCCAGACCCTGCAAAACCCTGCCAATGATGCCAGCCTGATGGCCACGACATTGCAAAACCTGGGGTTTGAGGTGATCAAACGCATCAATGCCAACAAACAAGGCATGGAAACAGCCATACGTGAATTCACCAAAAAGCTGCCCAATTACACCGTGTGTTTGTTCTACTATGCAGGCCATGGCGTACAGGTCGATGGGATGAACTACCTCATCCCGACCGATGCCACGCTGCAAGACAAGACGGATTGCAAGTTTGAAGCCATATCGGTGAATTTCGTTGTCGAAGAGTTCGAGTCGTTTCCGAACAATGTGAACATTGTGATCCTCGACGCCTGCCGCAACAACCCTTTCCGCAGCTGGGCCAGGGGTGGCGAGCGGGGGTTCAAGGCCATCGCTCCCACCAGTGGAACCATCATCTCCTTTGCCACTTCCGAAGGTTCTCTTGCCTCGGATGGCGATGGCATTCAGGGGCTGTTTACCGAACAGCTGGTGAAACAGATGCAGGTTCCGCAGCCCATCGAAAGCGTGTTTAAGAAAACACGGGTTGAAGTGGAGAAAATGAGCAACGGTGCGCAAAGTCCGCAGGAATGGTCGAAGCTGAAAGGTGATTTTTACTTCCGCAGGTAGGTTTTTTTTAATGCAAACAATAAAACAAATTAGCCGATGGCAGATGAGGTGTTATTTTCGGAAAAACAACGGTTCAGACAATGGTGGATATGGGCCGTATTGTTGGGCATCAGTTTATTTTTTCTGATTGGTCTTGCAATCTATTTTGTGAAAGGTGAAGCGGCCAAAAACGGCACAGCAGGGTCCATTGGCATGTTGTTTATCACAGTTATTCCACTGGCCCTCACCTGGCTCTTTTCGCGCGCCACGCTCGAAACCTACATCAGCAGCAAGGGCATCGATATTCGCTTTTTCCCTTTTGTCAACAAAATAAGGCATATTGACTGGGCCGACATCGCAGAGGCTTATGTGAGGGAATACAAGCCGCTCAGGGAATTTGGCGGATGGGGAATCCGTACCGGATTAACGGGCAGGACAGGGGCATGGAATGTGTCGGGGAATGAGGGCTTGCAGCTCGTTATGAAGAATGGAACAAAGCTGCTGATTGGCACGCAAAAGCCCGAAGAAATCAGGCAGATGCTGACTCACATCCCGGGTCAGAAACAACAAGCCTGAGGAAATGGGATTACTTACAGCAACATCAACCAGGGGTGCGGCAGGTTTGCCGTGGTCGCCAAACGAAGTCAGGACCGATGTAAGCAGCTTGCGGGATTTTTCTGTTTGGAATCGATGTGTTTGTGACGTACATTTACAACTTCAACCAATGGTCAAAATCAATTCACGGGCTGCTTAACATTGACGAATATTAATATTTTGTTAACATTGATTTAATATTAATCACCTAATCTCGCTGAATATTTCAACTTACACCTTATTTATTTAAACCAATGAGCATCAACACTTTTTTTCAAAAGTTTGTTCCTACTGACAGGAAATTCTTTCCCTTGTATGAGGGCGTTGCCGACCTGATTTTGAAAACTGCTGCCTTGCAGTTACAGATTTTCGAACACGATGATCCGGTAAAACAGAAGGACCTGATTAGAATGATCAGGGAAAATGAAGAGAAGGGTGATGAGATGGCTCAGCATATCTTCGATGACATCGACAAATCCTTTGTGCCACCTTTTGACCGCGAGGACATGAACCACCTGACCACCTCACTCGACGAGGTGTTGAACCGCATCAACGGGGTATCGGAGCGCATCCGGTTGTACCGCCCAAAGGAAATTCCGGGAGAGTTCAGGGATTTTGCCAAGCTAATTTACAAATCATGCGAACAGCAGCTTGCTGCCATCAAAGAGCTTTCTGACCTTAAGAAACCCAATAAAATTCTCAAGGCCTGCAAGAAAATCAGTGACCTCGAAAAAGAAGCCGATGACCTGTATCACTTTACCATTTCGACCATTTTCAAAAAGGAAAAAGATGCCATCGAGCTGATCAAGCAGAAAGAGATTCTGGAAACCATGGAAAACACGGCTGACTGCATTAAGGTTGTTTCCAACATCCTGAAAACTGTCATACTCAAAGTGTCTTAAGCGAGCAATATGACAACCCTCATTATCATTACGATCGCAATAGCGCTGCTTTTCGATTTCCTGAACGGGATGAACGATGCAGCAAACTCCATCGCAACCGTTGTTTCAACAAAGGTTTTATCTCCATTTATGGCTGTGCTTTGGGCAGCCTTTTTCAATTTTGCCGCCGTGTTTTTCTTCGGCGTTCATGTTGCAAATACCATTGGAAAGGGCATTGTTGACCCTTCCATCATCAATGAATATGTGATACTGGGCAGCCTTATCGGTGCCATTATCTGGGTGTATGCCTGTACGCATTTTGGAATGCCCATCAGTGTTTCGCACGCCCTGATTGGCGGTCTGATGGGGCCAGCACTTGTTGTTGGCGGAACGTCAGCAATTCTTACAACCGGCCTGCACAAGGTGTTGTTGTTTATTGTGCTGTCGCCGCTGATTGGGATCATCCTTTCTTTCCTCATCATGATTGTGGTGATGTTTTTGTTTAAGCACACGCATCCGCGCCGGGTCGATAAGGGGTTTCGCTACCTCCAGCTGGTATCATCTGCTGTTTTCAGCCTTGGACATGGATCGAATGATGCCCAGAAGACCATGGGGATCATCACCATATTGTTGTTCAGCACGGGCAACCTGGGTCCGGAATTTTACGTTCCCACCTGGGTGATTTTTACCTGCCATGGAGCTATCGGCCTGGGAACACTCGCTGGCGGACGGAAGGTGATCAAAACACTGGGCAGTGGACTAACACACCTGAAACCCGTGCAGGGTTTTGCCGCCGAAACGGCTGGTGCCATTGCCATCATCGGAAGCACCTTAGGTGGCATTCCTGTAAGCACAACCCACACCATCACAGGTTCAATCATGGGTGTAGGCCTTACCAAGCGGGTTTCGGCCATCCGTTGGGGTGTGGCAACCAACATCGTCCTTGCCTGGGTATTTACGATTCCGGGAACCATGCTGATGAGCGCAGGTATTTATTGGGTCATTTCGCAGTTTATTGTAAAATAAATTAGCAGAATCATAGTTATTATTCTGGCAGAATCAGCTGTTGGAATACCTGAACTGGGTTTGCCATTTTTTCTGAAAGGAAATCAGGCAGACCTTTTTTTGTGATGTGTTGCAGGTTTACCGTTTCTTTGTGTGAACCATTGATAACCTAAATGTAAGCGAAATGAGAGACCTCATTAAAAACAAGCTCGGCGATCCTGATCTGCTGGAACAGATGTACCGCGAAAACCCTGATTTGTTCAGCAGCGAATTCAGGGCCATTTATCCGGACCTGGAACAGACTGAAGCCGTCCGTTTCTGGAAATCCAGGCTCGACTACGGCCAGGCCCCGGTAAAAGCTGTTGGCATCATCAAAATGGATGTGTATGTGCTGGTACTCGTTTGTGCGCTTTCGGGTTTTCTGATCAAACTACCTGAGATTTTTTCCATCGACCTGGAGAAATTCCCGTTTTATGAAAAAAACGCGGCACTGATTGTGCTTTTTGGTCTTTCGCTGTATGCCCTCCGGACCAATATGGTGCAAAGCTGGCGCAAAATCGCTGTCACCTTGCTTGCTTTTATCATTCCGGCCATCTACATCAACCTGCTTCCCACCGGCAACGAAGCTGATGCCATCATCCTGGCATACCTTCACCTCCCCCTGCTGATGTGGAGCATTTATGGCCTGGTGTACATCGACTTTGACCTGAAAGACCTGGCCAAGCGCATCGCTTTCATACGGTACAATGGCGACCTGGCTATCCTTGGCGCCATCATCATGATTTCGGGAGGCATACTAACCGGCATTTCGATTGGCTTATTCAGTGCCATCGATATCCAGGCAGAAACATTTTACACAACCTATGTGGTCATCATTGGGCTGGTTTCGGTACCCGTGGTCGCCACCTATATTGTGCGCAATTATCCGTCGCTCACCAACAAAATTGCGCCTGTCATTGCCGGTATTTTCAGTCCGCTGGTGCTCATCACCCTGGTCATTTACCTGCTGAGCATCATGGTTTCGGGCAAAGATCCATACAACGACCGCGATTTCCTGCTTGTGTTCAACGGGATGCTCCTCGGGGTAATGGCCATCATCGTGTTTTCTGTTTCCGAAACATCCTCCGGCAAGCGGCAAAGCCTCAACCGCTGGATACTGCTCATCCTGACCGGCGTAACACTGATCATCGACCTGGTGGCCTTATCCGCCATATTCTACCGCCTGGGCGAATATGGCATCACCCCCAACAGGATTGCTGTTTTAGGCTCGAACCTGTTGATCTTTGGCAACCTGTTGCAGATTTTCATCGACTTCATCAGGGTGCAGCTTGGCAAATCACACATTGATGTGGTGGAACGGACAATTGCACGCTACCTGCCTGTTTATACCTTATGGACCATTATCGTTGTGTTTGGTTTCCCCTTGTTTTTTGGCATGAAATAGCGGCAGCTGTTCATTGAATGACCAATGGAGAATAACTGAAATTATCAGCTCATTTACTTGACATTCAACTGATTTTAACCTATCTTTAGGGCCTTAAAACAAACAAGAGCCGGCCAATCTCCTCAACTTCTCCCTGATGCCATTCAGCCGGCAGCTCAAGCTGAGGCTGTGTGCATCCTGCAAATTCAGGTCGCTGAAATCATGTGCTGCACGAACTGTTGGCAAGTCTGCAAACGGCCTTGCCTGCAGCCTTGCATCTTCTGTATACGTTGAAAACAAACAAAATGGGAAAGCCGAAACCCAAAACCAGTAGGCAATATAAACACACCACCTTATGGCACTCATTAAAACAGGCTCGATGAGTCAATTTGCCGTTGCTGCCAGGCAGCCGCTCATCAGTCAGAAGACTTTTCTGAAAGGCATCAACACCTTTTCGTCGCTGTACGAAGTATCGCGTGAAATTCCTGCCGACACCTTCGAATTTGTGACCTCAGCAGATCAGCGCGGCGTTGCACTGAAAAGCATCAGGCTCTCACGCGGATTTGAAGGCTTTTTACAACGCCTGCTCAATAAAACCAACGAGGTTTACTTTGTTGCCTGGGCCTTCGATCTGAGCGGCATGCCGGTAAACCTCTATCCGGGAAACAACCTTTCTTATCAGGATGTCATTATCCCCATCAAGTCTGGTAAGCTGCGCGAATTTATCGGCCAGGGCATCAACCTGTTTCCAAAGCGCCAGGTTGTCGGCGGCATCACCATCAGGATTCAGCTCTGGGAGTCGGATCAGGAAATCAGGACTTTTGGCAAGGCCATGGCCGACACTGCTGATGCCATTCAGAAATCGAAGCTGAACAACCTTCTGTCGCTCATCTCTGTGGCAACAGGCGTCACCGGGGTTACTGTTGCACTCATTAAAGATGCATCCATTGAGCTGGCCAAGGTCATTGGCACCATCCTTCAGGCCAATGGCAACGATTATGTCGATTTCTTCGAAGGCTATTATCCTTCGGACAGCATTTGGGTTGCCGGAAACGAAGTAAGCAAGGGCAATTCAGCAGTGCTCACCCTGAGTAAATATTGATCGGAACCACAAATCAACCTAACAGAACTCATATGAACAGCTATACGCAACATCCCGAAGTGCTCAGGCTCGTAGAATCTATCCACAGCAAAGGCCTCGACACAAAAATCTATTCCGACCTCATCGATGAACAGAACCACCAGTATGTTGATTTGGTTCAGGAAGGGGGCGGTGTGCTTGGCATCGCACTTGTCGGCTACACCTACATCCTCGAAAAGGCGGGCATCCGCTTTTTCAGCCTCGCCGGCACATCGGCCGGCGCCATCAACACCATGATGATGGCCGGACTGGCCAGGGTAGGTGAACCTGTTTCGGAAAAGGTACTGACCATCATGAGCAGCAAAAACCTCTTTGATTTCGTCGATGGCAACACACGCCTGAAGAAGCTGGTCCAGGATTATATTGAGGACAGGCCCTTCTTTAAACTCCGGGTAGCTTTCAATGCCCTGCTCATCTGGAAAACACTGAAAGAAAACCTTGGTTTCAACCCGGGCAACGACTTCGAAAAATGGGTCGATTTTCACCTATCGCAGGCTGGTGTAACAACCATGGCCGATCTGCACAGGCGAAGACAGGAATTGCCCGTATTGATGGACCGCACAAGCAGGGAAGTTTTGCTGAGGGAGGCAGCGGTTAAAATCATCACCTCCGATGTCACCACCAAGAGCAAAATCACCTTTCCGGAGATGGCCGAATTGTATTGGGCTGAACCCGAAACGGTGCATCCGTCCTGCTTTGTCAGGGCTTCCATGTCGATCCCATTCTTTTTTAATCCATTTCAGGTCAACAAGATACCCCATGCCGGAACAACTGAAGATCCAAATCTGCCAAAGGAATCGACGCGTTGGCGCAAGCACACCGGCTACCGGGGCCCGATACCGGAAACGGTGCGCTTTGTAGATGGTGGCATGCTTTCAAATTTCCCGATCAATGCGTTTCACATGAAATCAGGCATGCCTAAAAAGCCCACTTTCGGGGCACGACTCAGCACCTGGCGCGATGCCTGCAGCAAATCAGAAAGCATTGGAGGGCTTTGCGGAGCCATGATCAGTACCATGCGGCAGCTGCACGACTATGATTTTCTGCTGAAAAACGAAGATTACAAACAGCTCATCTGTAGCATTGATGCCGATGCCAAACACGATGCCCAGGGAAAAGATATGTTTAACTGGCTCGATTTCAATATGCCCGAGGAAAAACGGCTTGCCCTGTTTACACTAGGTGCTGAAAAGGCCATCGCCTTCCTGGAGGGCTTCAACTGGGACAACTACAAACGGCTCAGGTCGGGTGTGCAAACCGGGAAGATGGAGTAATGAATAAAACACATGCAAATGAAACATATTACATCACTGAGTTTGGCTGTAGTGGCTGTGATCGTCACAGCCTTCGCATACAGCCTCTCACAACGCCAGTTGCTGCCTTTGGCCCCGGAAGCGGACAGGAAACCGGCCGCTGTTGATTCCGCAATGGTGGATGCTGTTGACATTGCTTACGCCATGGAGGATGAACTGATGCTGTATAAACGCAGCAAAAGTCTTGATACCAGCATGGTACAAGCATTGATTGTGGACCTGAAAAAAACCATTGCCAGCCAGCAGCAGCTTGAAACAGCGGACATTGCAAAAGCAGATGCCGTGCAGCAGGGCCAGCCCGTCGACCTGAAGTTTCTGTTCAAAATGATACTTTCGGCCTTGTTTACCATAGCAAGCCTGTATGTTGTGCTTTCGAATAAGTACGATCAGGAGACAAAAAAATGGGCCTTCAGCATGCTGTCGCTGATCGCCGGCATTTGGATTGGCACTGTGTGATGCACTGAATCGGTGTTTTCGCTCTTCAGCTGCGATACATTGTTATTCGACTGTTCGATTTGTCGGCATCTGTTTCAAGCCCATTTCATATCGAAATCGTTCGTATCCATTGTGGTTTTATTAAGAATAATTACAAATTATCGCATTTCAATCAAAATTATTTATCAACCGTGTAAATTTAGTCATTTCTATGCATACCTTTAACCCTTAATCAATTACCCCGCACCGCCCCGGTGTATTTCCTTACATTTTCCCACAATCGCTGCAGGTTTTTGGGTTTTTAGGTATTCACAACATACAGGTCCAACTAACTTAACGCATATGGCACGCATTTTACGACTTGCTTTGCCCATCCTGGTGCTGATGGCAATGCAACCACACATGATCCTCGCCCAACAAAGGGGTTTCAGGCCGGTGAATGTAAAGGTTGACGGGCAACCAACAGCGCTTTACTCGGGCAGTCACGCGCTGATCATCGGGATCAGCAGCTACTACAATGGATGGCCTCCCTTGCCGGGCGTTAAAACAGATGTGGCCAATGTGAAAGCGGCCCTCGAAAAGCAGGACTTCAATGTGGTTATTGTGAGCGACCTCGACAAGGCCGGCATTGACAAAGCCATCACCGATTTCATCCGGAAATACGGACAGGATCAGAACAACAGGCTGGTGTTCTATTTTGCAGGGCATGGGCACACCATCCGCACCAGTTACGGAGAAGAACTGGGTTACATAGTTCCGGTTGATGCCCCAAATCCAAACAAGAACAAGGCTGAATTTCAGGAGAAATCCATCGAAATGGCACAGGTCGACATTTATGCCCGGCGCATCAATTCAAAGCATGCCCTGTTCATGTTTGATGCCTGCTTCTCAGGATCACTCTTTGCCCTTTCGCGGGCTATTCCGGCAAGTATCTCCTACAACACCTCAAAACCAGTGAGGCAGTTCATCACTTCGGGAAGTGCCGAACAAACCGTGCCTGATAAAAGCATTTTTTGTGAGCAATTTGTTGCTGCACTCAGTGGTGAAGGAGACCTCGACAAGGATGGCTATATCACAGGAGCCGAACTGGGGTACTTCCTCAGCAGCCAGGTAGTCAACTATTCGCGCAACAGCCAGAATCCGCAGTACGGCAAAATCCGCAATCCCAACCTCGACAAGGGCGATTTTGTGTTTATTTCTCCGCTGCCCGTCCAGCCTCTTCCAGTTGAGGCTGCTGTAGTCCTTGTCGGAGATATTGATTTTACAGCCGAAATGCCGGGCCGGTTTTTCATTGACGACGAATATCAACGCGACATCAGTCCTGGCACACAGCTCATTTTGAACGACTTAAGTGTTGGTCTGCATGAGTTAAAGATCGAGGGTGATGAAACCTGGACAGAAACCATCAATGTGACAGAAAACACAAGGGTGGTTTGCAAGGCCATATCGCCCCGGCTATTGGATCAAACAGCCTGGGAAAAGGCTACGAGCCTGAACATCAAAAGTGCGTATGAGCTGTATATTTCTAAATTTCCGGAGGGCATTTACCGCACAACAGCAAGGGATATGTTTGCCTGGACCAGTGCACTGGAAACTGAATCATACAAAGGTTACCGCGATTATTTGACAGCATTTCCCAACGGAAAATATGCCCGCATTGCCAACGAAGAAGCCTGCTATCACAAAGCCAAAGAAAGCAATTTTGTCGATGATTATAAAACCTACTTCCAGACCTATCCAAAAGGAAAATATTACCAGGAAATTGCTTCATACCTCGAAAGCGCCCTGTTCACCATTGCTGAAAACGCCTTTTTCCTGAGCAATTACGAAAACGCAAAGAAATATTATGCCGACTATATTGAAACCTTTCCTTCAGGCGAACACATCAGCCAGGCCCGGGCAAAACAGGAGCAGACCAGACTGAAACTCATCGAAATTGAAAACACGAAGAAACGCGAGGAAATCGCAAGGCTCAATGCCCTGGTGGTGCAATACAAGAAAACGGCTTCCGGAAACTATGCCGGTGGCGTCGCGAAGCTCATCTTTGGTTTGGGCATCATGGGTGGAGGCGCATATATGACCTATGATGGCTGGAACAAGTCAATTGTTCAGGATTCAGGCGAAACAAAAGACCTGTTGTTTGCCATACTCGGGCCATCAGTAACTATTGTCGGTATTGTCATGTTCAGTGACTCGTTTCGGAAATTCAAGTCAGGTTCAACCAATTCAAAGAAAGCAAAGGAATATAAGCGGCAAATCAGAGACATCACCATCACCTGCGCGCCAACGCTTCAGCCCAATTATCAAAGCTATGGCATGGCCCTGCGACTGAATTTCTGATACGAAGGGTATTCGCACACCCTTCGCCTGATCGCAGCTTAAATCAAATAAGCGGCTTCGCACAACTCCTTTCTTCATTTTACTGACCGCTGACCAGGTTCACCGGATTTTTCTATTTTTACGCTTTCAAAAAATAGAATACCCTTTATGAAACTAAGCACCACCCTACTGTTTGTTTTCTTTTTTCACCTCGCCACACAACTGAGTGCCCAGGTCAGCAAATACGATCCCTGGTTTGGTGAGAGCTGTACCAGCATCATGGTTGGCAAAAAGGCCTCCACCGATGGTTCCGTCATGACAGCCCACACCTGCGACGGCAATTACCGTACATGGCTCAGCATGGAGCCGGCAGCCGATTACAGCGACACCGCCATGGTCAATATTTACAAGGGGTATCTGCACACTGAAACACCCTGGGATATGCGGAATGTGAAACTTGCCGGGCGGATTCCCCAGGCAAAACACACCTATGCCTTCCTGAATACGGCCTATCCGAGCATGAACGAAAAGCAACTGGCCATGGGCGAAACCACCTTCGTTGGGCCGGATACACTGGTCAATAAAAACGGCATGTTTCTCATCGAAGAATTGCAGCGCATTGCCTTGCAGCGTTGCGACAATGCCCGTGATGCCATCAGGCTCATTGGTCAGCTGATCAAGGAATACGGATATGGCGATTATGGTGAATGCATCACCATTGCCGACAAGAAAGAGGTGTGGCAAATGGAGATTCTGGGCGAAGGACCGAACCGCATTGGCGGTGTATGGGCGGCTCAGCGTGTCCCAGACGACCATGTTGGTGTTTCAGCCAATATTGTCCGCATTGCAGCCATCGACCGCACAAAACCGGATTATTTCATGGCGTCGGACAATGTGGAGTCAGTGGCCAAAGAATTTGGCTTGTGGGATGGCAAGGGAACCTTCAAATTCTGGAAGGCCTATGCCGGGCGCGAAAAACCCTTTATGATCCGCGAGTTTTATGTGCTCAGCACCCTTGCGCCTTCGCTGAAGCTGAGCATGGACATGGAAGAACTTCCCTTTTCGGTGAAACCGGAGAAGAAAATCTCGCACGAAGAACTTGCTGTTTTGTACCGCGCCACCTATGAAGGCACTGAGTATGACATGACCAGAAAAGTGAAAATCATCAGAAAGAAATACGACGAAAACCGCAAGGAAATCGGACAGGATACTGTCATCAGTCCTGTGGCTAATCCCTGGTTAACGACCGACATGCGCAACACCCTGAATTTCATCGCGCCGGGAACAATCGACTTTCAACGCACTGTTTCGGTTTCCTGGAGTTCCTACACCCACATCACCCAGCTGCGCGATTGGCTGCCCGACGAAATTGGCGGAATTTCCTGGTTTGCCTTCGACAACCCGGCCGAAAGTCCGAGGGTTCCCATTTTTGCCGGCTCCGACAGGCTTCCGGCCGGATTTGAGTATTGCGGACAAAAGCGTTACCGCGAAGATGCCGCCCTTTGGTCCTACCGCAAGGCGAACAAGCTTGCTACCGTTAGCTGGGGAAAAACAAAGGATATTGTAGCTGCAAAAGTCAGGGGATTTGAAGAAAAAGCTGCGCTGGAGGTGCCCATTGTGGAAGCGCAGGCCAAAGACCTGCTGAAAGATGGCAAGCGCAAAGAAGCCATTAAGTTGCTGAACGATTACACGGCATCCTACACCGCAGCAACCATGCAGCAATGGAAAGAACTCGAGGAGCAGTTCTGGGGAATGTTTGGCCGCGGGTTTTAAACATCGATCGGCCGTTCTGTGTCAGCGCTTGGCGGCCTGCACATGCATCCAGTCGTAATTGACTGTTCTGCCAAGGCTTAGCCAACCTTCTTCTTCCCAGCACTGCCACCAGCGGTCGTATTCGGGACCGGCAAAAACCGCCTTGTCGCGACCCCATTTCAGCTGGTTCTGGTCGGGGTGATAATCGAGCGCGATGCCCCAGGCATGTGTTGACCATGACGTCCCGCCACGCATCCTGCGCGGATTATAACATCCGCCATAACGGTCAAGCCGAAGGCTCCTGATCTGTTCTTCGCCATATTGCGCTCTGACGTTTTGCAACACCCTGAGCAATGAATCGGCCACCAGCCTGTGACAGCGGATACGCTTAACCGTTGCATTCAGGTCCCAGGCCAGGCGGTGTGTGTACGGAACATTGACCGCCACAAGGTTCGATTCGTCGCCCGGCTGACCAAAGCGACTGATCAGGCTGGCTTCATCCTGTGTCGGCCAGTAGTTTGGATTGATGTCCAAAGGAACATCGTCGCGCCAGTAAAGCGGCAATGTAGCGTGCTCATCCATATACAGCAGTGCATCAAAGGCATAGGCAGTCTGAGGGCCCCAGAAACCATCAACAATGCCGGCATCAATGCCATTGTCGGTAGCTACCAGCTGGATGAAGGCCGAAAGCTGCCGGTTGCGGCTGCCGGTCAGGATGCCATTGGCATGCGCGGGTGATAAATCAGCTGTACGCCTGAGGAGTTCGCGGGGAAGCAGTTCGTCGGCATACACTGCCGGATGGATACCATCAGTGGCAATCTGCAGGAGCATCTTGCGTGCAAAGGGCATGGCTTTTGGGGGAGGATTCATATGCAGGAATTTACTGCAATGTTAATGAATTACCCCCTTCAAAGCAAGCGTTTTCATCTGAAATATGTTCATTACCAAGCAAAAAGATACAGCGTTTTGTACAATAAAAGTCCTTGCGGCATAGTTTTTGTATTTTATTGCTTAATCTCAAATACCTAAGGCCATGATTACCTACAAAACATCACAGGCTGACCTTGAGAGCAAGAAAGGCCTGTTCTTCGAAATCGGGATGATCATCACCCTGACGCTTGTTTACCTGGTTTTCCAGATCAAAACCCCAACCCGTCCGCGCGACATTGCATTCGACCGCACCGATTTTAACCTCATCGAAGAGGAGATGATCAACACGCGCCAGCCCGAACTACCGAAACCGCAACCCCAACTGTTGCAGCCGGTAAGCCTGCTTACCATCGTTGACAATGAAGCAAAAGACGCACAGGACCTCAGCATCCAGGCTGAAGCCAATCAGGAGACTGTCATGCCCGAATATGTGCCAATGGCAAACAACACCAGGGAAGAAGTCATTCTGGAACCTGAAATTTTTATCGTCGTTGAGGAGCAACCTTCATTTCCGGGAGGTGAAGCCGCACGGCTGAAGTTTTTCAACAGCAACATTGTATACCCTGCCCTTGCCAGGGAGCTGAACATCATGGGAACGGTTTATGTTGGCTTTGTTGTAGAACCCGATGGCAGCCTTTCGCAGGTGAGTCTGTTGCGTGGGATTGGAGGTGGCTGCGACGAAGAAGCCCTTCGGGTGGTTAATTTAATGCCGCGCTGGAACCCGGGCAAGCAGCGCGGACAGGCAGTAAGGGTAAGGTTCAACTTACCGGTGAGGTTTACCCTCTTATCAAGCTAATTTTCGCATCTTTGCAGCATGATTAAACGTGGAATTTCACTGCTGTTGATGCTGCTGGCCGCCATTGTTGCCACGCGCTGTGCGCACCCGGTGATGCCTACCGGTGGCGATAAGGATGAAACACCTCCTAAGGTGCTCTCCTCGGTGCCGCAAAATTATACAACCAACTTTAAAGGCAAAACCATCGTCATCAGTTTCGATGAGTTTGTGAAGTTGGATAAGCTACAACAACAGCTCTTGATTTCGCCACCAACGGAAACAACACCGGATTTCAAACTCAGGGGCAAATCGCTCGTTATCAAGTTTGAAGAAGAGCTGAAACCTGAAACAACCTACGCCATTTATTTCGGCGAGGCCATTGTCGACCTCACCGAAAGCAACCCGCTGACCGGTTTCAGTTTTGTCTTTTCCACCGGTGCCGTCCTCGATTCCATGTCAATCAATGGAAGCATTTACAATGCGTTCGACAGGAAACCTGCCGAAAACACCTTCGCGATGCTCTATCTGCTGATCAACGATACCATTCCTTTCGATTCACTGCCTTACCGGGTTAAGCCCTATTATGTGGCCAGAACCGACAAGTTTGGCAAATTCAGGCTGACAAACCTCAAACAACAGCCCTTCAAGCTGTTTGCACTCACCGACATGAACAGCAATTTCATCTATGATATGGCCGGTGAATCCATTGCCTTTATCGACAGCCTGATCAGTCCGGTATACATTGCTCCGCCTGTGGCGCCCGATACACTCATACAACACGATTCACTCCAGGTTGAGGCTACGGCAGCTGTTGCTGACTCAAGCCTGAATAAGCCCGACTCGGTGGTGTTTAACAGCATTGTTGACCTTGACCTGTTCGAAGAGCTTGATCCTATCCAAAAACTACTGAAGTCGGAAATCGTAAAACCCGGTATGCTGCGTTTCATCTTCAGGCACAATGCCCGTGAAGTAAGGCTGACGCCAATGGCAGCACTGCCCGACTCATTCAACCTGATCAGCAAATACAACGCCCTGGGCGATACCCTCTATTGGTTTTTCAGGCCAATGGTGCTCGATTCGCTGAAGCTTACCATGGTGTATGATACGCTGATCAACGATACGCTGGCACTTTCGCTGAATCCGAGGCAGCTGCCCACAAACAAGCGTTTGGTTAAGAAGAACGCTGACAAGGACAAATACCTGCAATTCACGAGTACGGCAAGCCGCCGGCTTGAATATGGCAGCCCGCTTGAGTTTGTGTTTGATTACCCCATAGTTTCGTATCAGCTGCGCGACACGGTGCGCTTTATCGCCAATGAGGACACCACCTACAACAGCGTCAGCTTTGTGCAGTCGGACAGCATTGGGCTAAGGTACAGGATGGAAACCACTTTCGAGGCAGGAGGGTCTTACAACCTGCTCATTCCTGATTCCTGTTTTCTGGGATTGAACGGGCAATGGAACGACACCATCCGGCAAGCCTTTAAGGTGCCTGCCCTCGAAGATTATGGCAACCTCTACATCGACATGGTGGTGCCTCCGGGCGAGTTGTTTATCATACAGCTTCTTGGCGCAAAGGAAGTTGTTTTAAGGGAAATTGAAGTAAGCAGCTCGAAGCGCTATGGGTTTGAACACATCAATCCGGGAAAATACAAGCTGAAAGCAATCCGCGACAGCAACAGAAACAAGCGTTGGGACACCGGAAATTACCTGTTGAAGATGCAACCTGAATCGGTGTACTACTTTACAAAGGAATTGGAAATCCGTGCAAACTGGGATTTTGAAGAAAACTGGAATGTAGTAAACGCGCTAAGAAAATAAGGTGTTAGCAATCCTTGCAGTTATTGAGGCACCTGATGATGTCGGATAAGGCATTGCTGACAAGTGAATAATAGATCTTTTTACCTTCCCTTTTTGAACGCAACACACCGTGATTTTTCATGATATTCAGGTGGTGCGAAGCGGATGCCTGTTCAATGTCGAGACGCAGGTAGATTTCAGTCACACTCAGTTTAGGCTCTAAGGTAAGCATGTCCATAATGGCAATGCGCATCGGGTGGGCAATTGCCCTTAACCTGTTGGCCATTCTCTCAAGCTTGACAACACTTAACTCCTGGGTTTCCATACCTACTTTTTTTACAAAAATAGTTAATCTGTTAATACATTAACAATAACATATTTAGTTTTCTGCATAATTTCTGCAATATAAAATGAGTCTAAATAAGACGAAGTTTATCTTATTGTTTATTAGTGTTTTAAACCATCATTTTTAACATTTGAAGGCATATGACATGCCTGAACACTGATGCATCTTACTGAAACCCTCATCAAATTTGCAATTACAACTGGGATTTACAGAAGGAGTGCATCCATATAGTCAGGCCTGATACATGGCATTAAGCTAAAGTAGTGCAATCTTACATATTGGTCAGATTTACTGAAAAACCGCAAGGCATTTATTTGGCCGGTATAATGCGTATGTAAGAGTGACCGCCTGACTTATACTTCAAGCGAAGTAAACGCAAACGTCTTCCCATCGAAGAGTCCTTTGTCGCTCAGCTTGAGCTGAGGAATCACCAGCAGGGCCATGAATGAGAGTGTCATAAAAGGGGCATGCAGTTGCGAACCGAGGCTTTTCACCAGCTGATCGATGTGTTCATATGCGCTAGCCACAGTATAACCGTCGCCGTTCGACATCAGTCCGGCTACCGGGAGTGGCAACACCTGCCTGATGCCCGGGCCCGTGACCGAGATTCCGCCTTTGCTTTCGACCAGCATATTCATGGCGTCGGCAATATCCTGATCTGAAACCCCGACGGCAATCACATTGTGGCTGTCGTGGGCAACAGTGGACGCCATTGCACCGTGTTTCAATCCAAAATTCCTGATAAAACCTATGGCAGGCGCTGATGGCTGGTAGCGGTTATACACCACCATCTTCAGTATGTCGCGCCCGGTGTCGCTCACCATCTTGCCCTCCGATAAACCGGGTTCCAGCACCAGGGTTTGTGTAATGAGTTGTCCTTCGAGCGCTTCAATCACCCTGATCATGGAACCATTGCTCTTCACGGCCAGCTGTCCTGCCCTGACCTTTGCCGCAACAAAGGCATTGGGTGTTTCGGCTTCCACGCTACGAATCAGTGTCTGGCCGTTTTCAGCCACCAGCACACCATCCACAAAGGTCTTCAGCACCTGGAAGCTATTCAGGTCGTCAACCACAATGAGGTCGGCCGGGTCGCCTGCCCGGAGCAAACCCACCTCCAGCCGGTAATGTTCCACGGGATTGAGCACACAGCTGCGCAACACCTTCAGCGGGTCATGGCCCAATGCTATCGCCCGCTTCACCATCGCATTGATGTGACCTTCCACCAAATCGTTCGGGTGCTTGTCGTCGCTGCAAAACAGCACCATGTCGGCATGATCGTCAAGCAAACCGATCAGGGCATCAAAATTCTTTGCCGCACTGCCTTCCCTGATCTGGATCTTCATGCCATACTTTATTTTTTCGAGGGCTTCTTCCATGGTGAAACACTCATGATCGGTACTTATCCCGGCTTTGATGTATGTCTCTACGTCTTTCCCCATTAATCCGGGTGCGTGTCCATCGACAGGTTTATTGTACTTTCGGGCAATGGCCAGCTTTTGCATCACTTCCTTATCCTGAAACAACACACCGGGATAATTCATCATTTCGGACAAATACTTGATCTCAGGATGCTGCAACAAGGCATCAATTTCATCAGTGCCTATGGTGGCGCCCGCCGTTTCGAACCCCGTTGCAGGCACACAGCTCGAAGCACCGAAAAAGAACTTAAACGGCACTTTTTTGCCATTTTCGATCATATAGTTGATGCCCTTCACGCCGAGCACATTGCCAATTTCGTGTGGATCGGACACCGTGGCAACGGTACCGTGAACAACAGCCAGACGGGCAAATTCGGAGGGTATCAGCATGGAGCTTTCAATATGCACATGTGCGTCGATTAATCCAGGCATGATGTACACTTCAGCATCGACCGGTTCGCGGCATATCGACTGAATTTTACCCCCATCGACAACAAGGGTTCCGGAGTAAATTTCCATATTCACCAGGTCGACGATGCGGCCTTGTAATTGAAATTCATTGTTTGTTTTCATACTTGTTTCATTTCGTGTAAAGGTAAAATAGCCAGCATTAAATGTCAATCAGGACTGTTTTAATTTCCCACGCTGATCACCTCAAAGCCGGCAGCTGCGATCTCCTGAGCGGTGCGCTCTGCCTGTTGTGTAAAACATAGCAAATAGCCTCCGCCACCCGATCCGCACAACTTCAGGGTAAACCTGCCTGTTTCGCGGCCATGCTGCCAGAGCGACCTGCATGAATCGGGGATCATTGGCTGCAAGTGATTAAACTGAAAATCAGCAATTTTGTTCATTCCATCCATCAGGCTTGCCGGATCATTGTCAAGGCATGCCGCAATGCTTAGGTTGGTGAGTGGAATGACTTGTTCGTTCAGCATCCTGAAAAAGCGCAACTGTTTCAGCTGTTCTTTGAAAAAACCAACCAAGGGGCCTGTTTTGCTCGTTGTTTTTGTATCGACGAGCAGCAGGCTGATGCCCATGCGATCGAACTGAGGAGCAAGCACAGGCGTTTCGGGAGTGCCATCAGACTGCACAAGCACAGCAGCATCGAGGTAGCTGCAAAGGGGATCGAGGCCGGAACTCTGTCCGTGAAAAAACGACTCCATGGCAGCCAGTGTGTTTTTTAGCTGCAGGTTGTTTGCAACGCCCTGTTTTCCGTAGCGATGATAAACGGCAGCAACCAGGGCTCCTGAGCTTCCTGCGCCATATCCCTGGGGTATGGCCGACTCAAAAAAAAGACCCTCATCAATATCTTTTCCAAAGCGTACGCAGTCAATCACTTCGCCAAGGACCTGATGCCGGCTTAGATAATCATTGAAAGGCCTGAGGCTTAGCGCATCATCAAGGCCGGGCTCACCAAAGACCCATTTTCCTGAAAAGCGGTCGAATGGCACGATCAGCGCCATTGAGCCACAAATGACGGTGTACTCCCCAAAGAGCATGATTTTCGCCTTGAAATGGTTCCGTTCTGCCATCATCAGCTGTTCAGTTTCGAAGGTCCGCCGCCAACCTCATCGTCAATCCACTGCCCGTCGGCGCAATACTGCAGCAGCTGCTCACTGATAAAGGCTTTCACAGCCTCCTGGTGAGCAGCAGGATAGAGCAGGTGGATGTTTGGTCCTGCATCGAGGGTGAAGCAAAGCGGAATGCCACGCTCTTGCCTGAATGCCCTGATGTGGGTGATGGCAGCCAGTGTTGCGGGCTGCATCAGGATAAAGGAAGGCTGGCTTGTCATCATGAGCGCATGCAGCTGCAGGGCTTCACTTTCTGTTACTGCAATAAACTGATCCATGTCAGCATGCAGGAGCGCATCCTTTAACAGCCTGATGTTTGTTTCAGCATTTTGATAGCGTGCAGCTGCAAAAGGGTTGTTTTCCATGAGCTGATGACCTGCCCTGCTGGAAACAGATTTCGTCCCGGCATGGATGATCAGGATGCTGTCGCGGAAGGTTGTAAACACCTCGTTCATATGATGTTCCATTGGACAGGCAACATATTGGCTGCTTCCAGGAATGGCTTCTGTCGCTCCCCACACACTTGCAAAAGGAAAAACTGACCGGGAAGCACTCCCTGATCCGAGTCTTGCCAGAAATGACGCCTTGGTGCGGAATTCATCATCGCTAAGGGGATTTCCGGAAAGCGCAGATTCAATATCCAACAAACCCATTACCAGTGCACTCATTGAGGAGGCAGATGAGGCGATGCCGGATGAATGCGGAAAGGTATTATGGCTGCTGATGTCGAGGTGAAGTTTCGGAAGCCAGGGCAGATAAGGCAACAATTGATTCAGGTAGTTAGCTGTTTTTTGTGCAAAAAGCGGCTGGGGTTTGCCTTCAAAGGCAAATGTAAAACCAGGTTCATCCCCATCCTTCGGGCGATAGCCGATGCGGGTAGCCGTATGGGCCTGTTTCAGTGTGAAGCTGATGGAGGGGTTGTTGGGCAGTTGCACGCCATGCTTGCCCCAATATTTTACAAGCGCGATGTTTGATGGGCTTTGCCAGGCTACTTCACCGTGGCAATCCCCTGGAATGTCTGGCGATAACGCGGTATCGCGATAATAGGCTTCGTTTTTTTCCGTTATATGCATCACTGTCTCACCAGTTGAGTGTATGAAAATAGGATATTCAGTCCCTGCTGTTCGAAATATTCCCGAACATAGGCAGGTTCAGCCGGGCTCATTGCCAGCATAAAATCGCCACCCCAGGCCCCGAGTGATTTCAGCTGTCCATCGAAACCGGCATACATTGTTTTTACAGCTGGTTCCAGCAGCAGGGCCGACACAATCTCCTCATGCTGATTCATCAAGGCACAAAACCGTTCAAACGAAGTGGTGCTGGCGGCTTTGGCAGTGATGTTGCTCACTTCCTCGACCACGTGCTTCAGATCAGTGTTTCCGTGTATGGCATTAAAGTCGGTCACGCTGTTGGCCGACTGCTGCTTCCGGCCGCGATAGACAAAGTGCAACTTATCGGCAAAAGGAGGATTGAAGTTTGCCTTTCGCACATCCGGACGGAGGTTGTGCAGCTTATAAAAGACCGGAGTAACGGCATTTGCACAGGCGATGTCGTAGCCGGAACCACCGATAGACAGGTTGAGCAAAGAAAAGGGATTCACCCCTGCCCACTGTGCAATGTTGGCGATGAGTGTGGAGCTTGAACCAAAACCCCATTCCGGTTCAAAATCAAGCCGGGTGCTGACCTGAAGCGATGTTTTGCCCTCAAACAGCTCAGGTTTCATCTGTTGCAGGGTGAGGAGGATTATTTGCAGTTTTGCGGCTTTTTGCTGATCGCTGGTATGCAGCACATTCAGGTATGGCAGGTCAAAATCAACCTCGAACCACAAACGCCCGGGGGCATAAGCTTTCCAGCAAAGCACCGGCGATGAGGTGATATCAGTGGAATTTATTTCGAGTGTTTGTCCCATTACCAGGGGAACGGCCAGGGCATCAGCTCCCCTGAGAACAAGGTACTCGCCTGTTATCAGCAATTTGCCATTGGAGCGGTAAACCTGCTTTTCACCCACATTTATTTTCTTAAAGAAGCAATATACTGACCTACGCTGGCAAACGAAACCTTTTGATCCTTAAAATGTTCAACAGCTGCATTTTTCTCTGATTCATTTGCCTTGAAATGATTGAGGATATTAAACAGGTGCATTTTCATATGCCCGGCCTGTATACCTTTTGTTGTCAGCGATTTCACTGCAGAGAAATTATTGGCCAGGCCCATGGTACTGGCAATCATCATTAGTTCAGATGCGGTTGGGTTTCCCAGCAATTCGAGCGATTGTTTGGCCAGCGGATGCAGGCTGGTAAGGCCGCCAACGGTACCGAGTGCCAAAGGCACTTCGAGGATAAACCTGAACATTCCCCCTTCAATTTCGACCCGTGAAAGGCTCCTGTATTGGCCATCGCGTGCGGCATAGGTGTGACCGGCTGCTTCGATGGCCCTGAAGTCGTTTCCGGTTGCGATGGCTACCGAATCGATGCCGTTGTATATGCCTTTGTTATGTGTTGCGGCCCGATACACATCTACTTCGGCGATGCGCACTGCTGTTTCAAATTTTCGGGCAAAGGCATCCCCGCTTAACTTTTCGTCCACATTATCCAACTGGCTCAGGGGGCATTCCACCCATGTCCTGACAACGCATTCCGGTGTGAAATTCGACAAAATGGCCATGATGATGTCGCATTGCCGGTGGGCAACACTCAGCTGGGTTTGCTCCGACAAAAACACCTTCAGTGTCTGGCCAAACTCTTCGAGCACAGAATTGATAAAATTGGCTCCCATCGAGTCTTTGGTTTCAAAGGTCACCAGCAATTGGTAGTAATTTTCAATTTTATCGGTCAGGTCGATGAGTTTTATTTCGAGTATACCTCCACCCCTTTTTTCCATATTGGCAGTAATGGGCTTTGCAGCCTCGCGCAGCATCCTGTCGAGGGCAGGCATCAGGTCAAACAGCAGGGTTGCCGGTCCGGCCCAGTTAAAATGCACCTGTCCGACCTTTTTCGTGCTCAATACCAGCGACTTAAACCCACCGCGCTCACTCCAGAATTTTGCTGCTGCCGAAGCCGCAGCAACCACTGAGCTTTCTTCGATAACCATCGGTATCAGGTAGTTGCGGCCATTAATGATGACATTTGGCGCAATGCCATAAGGGATGATAAAATTCGTGATGGTGTTTTCGCTGAACTCATCGAAGAGCTTTTGCTGGGATTCATCGTGATGCCAGAAACTCTTGAGCAGTTCAATGACTTCGCCCGGATTTTCGAAATATTCGGCAACAAGCTTCAGCTTGTCTTCCTTAAGCAGTTTCGAAAAGCCTTTGATGATAATGTCTCTTTTTCTTCTCATTTGTGATGGTTAGGCGTCCTAACATGAGGGTTTTACCAATAAAACAAAGTAAAGCAATAAAAGTTTTGCCTTGACGATTTTAGCAGCAATTACCAAACATCTTCTTTTTTTTCAGGCCCCGGTTTCATCTTTTCTTTCAGGTTAGCGCTCCAGGCATCCACATAATCAGCAATTTGATTCAGGTAGTCGTCCCAATGAGGGTCATAGGATGGGTCGGACTTATCGAGCCAGCGCTCAATTTCGAAGCGGGAAGCCGTCTTGAGCAGCAAGTCGCTGATGGTGTACCGATAGCGTTCATCGCGCACTTCGATGGTAAATTCATAATACACAAAGGCAACATCCTGTTTGAGGCCATCGGGTCCGGTCTGGGTGATTTTAATGGTGTGCTTGCCAATAATTTTACCGGTGGCCTTATCCCTGACGCTGGTTACCCTGACCGGGTCTTTGTAGTAATCATTCAACCAATAGATGCTGCGGTTGAAGAGTTCATTTTTTGATCCTGGCTCATCGATAACTTCCTGAAACTTGATTTTGCTGGTTTCAGTATCAACCGGAATTCGTTCCATCTGGGCAAAAAGTCCGGCAGACCAGGACACCGAAATAAACACCAACAATAAAAATGGCTTTGTGTTCATGTTTATCAGCTTATTGATTCGTCCCTGAAAAGCAAAAATACACCAAAATTGTATTCCAATCAAAGGCATGGGCCTTGGCAGGGGATTTATTTTGTAAACGCAGACCTGTCTGGTTTTGGTGTGTTCACCATTATAAATTGCGGAATCACCGTGTTGGCGGTCGTTTTTCCGCCTGTGCTGAAGGTGGTTTTTGCCTGGGTGAAGGGTGCCTTCAAAAAAAAAACCACCTTCGGTAAGGAAGGTGGTTTATGTATTTGCACAAATGCAATGTTTACATCATACCTGGCATTCCGCCGCCCATTGGAGGCATTTGTGGTGCAGGTGCATTCGGGTCTTTGTGTTCAACAAGCACACATTCTGTTGTGAGCAACATACCGGCAATTGAAGCTGCGTTTTCGAGGGCTACACGGGCAACCTTTGTCGGGTCAATGACACCGGCATCGGTGAGGTTTTCATACACTTCGGTGCGGGCGTTGAAGCCGAAATCGCCTGTTCCTTCTTTCACACGGTTCACAACGACTGAACCTTCCATACCGGCATTTTCAACGATCTGGCGCAAGGGTTCTTCCAAGGCCCTCCTGATGATGGCAACACCTGTTGTTTCGTCTTCGTTGTCACCTTTCAGATCCTTCAGGCTTTCAATTGCGCGGATAAAGGCGACACCACCACCAGGGATAATGCCTTCTTCGATGGCTGCTTTAGTAGCTGCGAGCGCGTCTTCGAAACGGTCTTTCTTTTCTTTCATTTCCATTTCGCTGGCAGCACCAACATAAATAACTGCCACTCCACCAGCCAGTTTAGCCAAACGTTCCTGCAGTTTTTCCTTGTCGTAATCCGATGTGGAAGTTTCGATCTGCTTCTTAATCTGGGCAACGCGGCCATTGATGGTATCTTTCGATCCGCGGCCACTGACGATGGTTGTGTTTTCCTTGTCGATGGTTACCTTGTCGGCCTCACCCAGCATATCGAGTGTAGCATCTTCGAGGCGGTATCCTTTTTCTTCGCTGATGACAACACCACCGGTAAGGATAGCGATATCTTCCAGCATTTCTTTTCTTCTGTCGCCGAAACCAGGAGCTTTCACAGCGGCAACCTTGAGTGATCCGCGCAGGCGGTTAACAACAAGGGTAGCCAGTGCTTCGCTTTCAACGTCCTCAGCAATGATGATGAGTGGTTTTCCGGTTTGCAGTGATTTTTCGAGAATCGGAAGCAGGTCCTTCATCACCGAGATCTTTTTATCGTAGATCAGGATAAAGGGATTTTCGTAAACGGCTTCCATTTTTTCAGCATTCGTTACAAAATAAGGGCTGATGTAACCCCTGTCGAACTGCATACCTTCAACAACATCCACATAGGTTTCGATGCCTTTTGCTTCTTCAACGGTGATCACGCCTTCCTGTTTCACCTTGGCCATTGCCTCAGCAATCAGGGTACCGATGGTCAGGTCGTTGTTTGCCGAAATGGCAGCTACCTGTTTAATTTTTTCGTTGCTGTCGCCAACCTTTGTTGTTTGCTGGTGCAGCGATTCGATGACCTTGGCAACGGCCTTGTCAATGCCCCTTTTGAGGTCCATCGGGTTTGCGCCGGCGGTAACGTTTTTCAGGCCAGTGGTGATGATTGCCTGTGCAAGCACGGTGGCTGTTGTGGTGCCATCACCGGCGATGTCGTTGGTTTTCGAAGCTACTTCTTTCACCATCTGAGCGCCCATATTTTCTACCGGGTCGGTGAGTTCCACTTCCTTGGCCACTGTCACACCGTCTTTGGTGATCTGTGGTCCGCCATAAGATTTTTCGATAATCACATTGCGGCCTTTGGGACCCAGGGTGATTTTAACTGCATTTGACAATGCATCAACGCCCCTTTTCAGGCCGTCTCTTGCTTCGAGGTTAAATAAGATATCCTTTGCCATTGTATTAAATTTTAATTTGCTTATTGTTAATTGTTTACATTCATCAGATAATTGCAATCACATCGGATTCGCGCATAATCAGGTAATTTTTGTTGTCGATGGTGAATTCAGTGCCGGCATATTTTCCATACAACACATTGTCACCAACTTTCACCGTTACCGGATTGTCTTTTGTGCCTTCGCCTACAGCAACGATGGTGCCTCTTTGTGGTTTTTCCTTTGCGGTATCAGGAATGATGATGCCGCTGGCAGTCTTCTGCTCAGCAGCTGCGGGTTCTACAACTACCCGGTCAGCTAATGGTTTGATGTTCAAATTTCCCATATGAATATGATAGTTTATTGGTTATTATTAATCGCAATTGAATTTCGACTGCTAGGCAGTTGTCACAATCTGTGCCAAACCTGTTTCCGTAGGATAAAAATCCCATCAAGACCCAGGCTCAGGCAGATTACAAGGCAATACATTTCTATGTAATATACTGATTAGGTGTATTCTATGATGATAATTGATTATATACACTTCCATTTGCAACATGGAAGGCCTGGCGGAAAGGGCAAAAAAAAAGTGTCAGAATGAGTGACATTCTGACACGGTATGTCGTAGCACAATAAACGCTTTCGGTCCTATTCTTCGTCGCGGGTTGGCGGAGCCTGGAAATCAGAAGCAGGAATATTTTCCTCAATTTGCTTGCGCAATTCGGTATCGGCCTGGCCGGGAGCAGCGGTGTATTTTGGAATTGCCATGGTGGCAGTAAGGCTAAACACAAGCAGGGCAACTGCCAGGGTCCAGGTAGCTTTTTCCAGAAAATCGGCTGTTTGTCTCACGCCCATAAACTGGTTTGAGGCCGAGAAATTTGATGCCAGTCCGCCTCCTTTTGAGTTCTGTACAAGGACAATTAATGTCATCAACACGCTGACAATGAGGATAAGAATTGAGATGAAAACGTACATGTTATTCAGTTTTAATGTTTTTGCTCTTCTTTGTTTCTTCAATAAGGGCTGCAAAGTAACTACTTTTTTCCGGATATTTCAAGCTTAATTTTTCATAAACAACAATGGCTTTATCAAAATGCCCCTGGTTGATGTAAATGCGTGCGAGTGTCTCACTGACAATGTTTTCCTGATCGATCACACTCTGGTGAGCGAAGGTAACCGGATTGTAGAAATCGGCGCGCGGACGTGATATGCTCGGGTTGTTTTTAATGAACTGTTCAATCAGGTCGACGGCTGTTGCGGGGTTTGGCGTTTCGGCCGGTTTTCCTTGCTTTTCGCGTTCGATCTGCCTGATGCGTTCCTCCACAATCCGTTTCAGTTCTTCAATTGATTTCCGGCCGGGTTCGTTTTTCTGGAGGTCTTCATCCCCTTCATCATCGGCGATTTCGTCTTCCTGAATCACTTCCGTCCCTGGCTTTTGCTCCGGGCTTTCAGCTGAGGTTTCTGTTTCAGTCACCTCAGCCACAGGCTCGTCAACACCGCTTTCATCCATCGCTATTGGCTCACCCTCAGGAGTCTGTAGCGTGGTTTCGGCCATGGCTTTTTCAGCTTCAACAGGCGCTTTTTCAGCATATTCAGTTATGTCGCCTTGTTCGGCTTCTGTTTCGGCGACACCAGTTTCAGCCCGCCTGGTTTCGTCAGCCTTCACTTCTGTGTCAGCAAGGTTGTCGGTTTCCCGGGCAGTTGTTTCCTCAACAGGCTGATCGGTTTGCTGGTCCGCATAGGGCGCAGCTTCCTGATCCTGCGTTTTCATTGCCTCCGGAACCCTGTATTCGTCGGGGAGTGATGCTTTCTCGCGCAGGTCGCCAGCTTTGGCGATGTGCAAACGGAGCAGGTTTCGGTCGGTGATGCAGCATGCAGCCAGCTTTAGCTGACTTTCATAAATGATGTGATTCTCCCTGAAGAGGTTCATGGCCAGCAACACCTGCAGGGTGCTGCAATAGGGAAACTGACTGACAAGGTCCATTAACGGCATAATCGAATCCTTGCTCAGCAGCTCAGGCTCCTTTAAATGCTGTAAGAACTCCTGCTTGTTCATCAGTGCGTGATTTACCAGTTCACAACGGCTTTGTTAAACACATCGTCGACAAGGTTATCCACAATTTCGGTGATTAAACCATCTTTCACTGCATTCAGATCCTGGCTGCTCGGATAGTCCCTGTACTGTGTAAATTTTGTTTCAAAACCTTTTAACTCGTCAAATTTATTGAAAAATCTGACATTCACGGTAATTGTTAAGCGATTCAATGCAGCTGTCTGGTCACTTTGTATGGCCACAGGGGTGGTTTTATAATCAGTAATCTCTCCTTCGAAGGCCAAATCGCCGTTTTGGGTGATCATCCGCAGGCTAGTTTGGTTGGTGAGTTTATCGCGCAGGGAGGTGGTAAAGGTGGTGCTCAGCAAGGGTTCAACAAGCATGGCATTGTTTTGAAAATACTGCACCGAAACCGTTTTGGCTTCGGGGGGTATGGAAGCCCCGGTGAATGAATACACACCACAACCCGAAATAACCAATGAAATGATTATGGCGGCTACAAGCCTGCAAAAGGTGTTGAAGGTTTTGTTTTTCATGCCATCAGCTTACTGGTCAATGTGATATTCTTTTATTTTCCTGTACAGGGTGCGTTCAGAAATACCGAGTTCTTTGGCCGCGTGTTTCCTGCGTCCATGGTGTTTTTCGAGCGCCCGCTTAATCATGTCGATCTCCTTTTTCTCCAGCGAAAGGTTATCATCAATGACTTCGGAAGGATGGATGTCAAAATTATCGTCATCAGCTGCAATTTCAAAATCGCCAAAATCGGTTTCACGGCTTTCCATGTCTTTGCCATATTGCCTGATCATCGGGCTTTGCACCTGTGAAGGGGCACTTTCTGAAAGGTCGTGATCCAGAATTTCGGCCACCGTTTTCTTCAGGTCGATGATGTCTTTCTTCATATCGAAAAGCACCTTATACAGCAAGTCTCGTTCCGACAATTTCTCTTCATCGCGTTCGCGGTGATAAAGCACGGGGAGTGAAGTCGACATATCGTTGGGCAAATAGCGTTTCAGCACTTCTCCGGTAACAAGCTTTTGCCGTTCAATGATCGATATCTGTTCTGTAACGTTTTTCAGCTGCCTGATGTTGCCGGGCCAGCGAAAGTTTTCGAGCAACCTGATGGCTTCGTCGGTAAGCTGCAAGGGAGGCATGCGGTATTTTTCGGCGAAATCGAGGGCGAATTTCTTAAACAACAGCATGATATCCTGCTTGCGCTCACGCAGTGGCGGAATAATAATAGGTACGGTATTTAAGCGGTAATACAGGTCCTGCCTGAATTTTCCCTTCTCGATGGCTTCGGGGATATTGACATTCGTTGCGGCAACAACACGCACATCGGTTTTAATCACTTTGGAAGAACCCACCTTCAGAAATTCGCCTGTTTCGAGCACCCGCAGCAAGCGCACCTGGGTTGACAAGGGAAGTTCAGCTACCTCATCGAGAAAAATCGTTCCGCCATCGACAACTTCAAAATAGCCTTTGCGGGCTTCGTGTGCGCCTGTAAATGAGCCTTTTTCATGACCAAAAAGTTCCGAATCGATGGTGCCTTCAGGAATAGCCCCGCAGTTAACCGCAATATAAGGTCCGTGCTTGCGGGCGCTCGACTGGTGCACAATCTTTGGGAACACTTCTTTTCCGGTTCCACTCTCTCCGGTGATTAACACAGTGAGGTCAGTGGGTGCAACCTGCACAGCTACCTGAATGGCCCGCTCAAGATACGGGTCGTGCCCCGTGATGCCAAACCGCTGTTTTATTGATTGTGTATCCATGTTAACCAGTCCTTTCCGATCCTGTTTTTCTATGAGTTTATGTTCTCTGTTAACGCAATACTGCCCCCAATTGTTCTTCGAATTGTTTGAGCAACCTGCTCATCGATTGTTCAATCACTTTGTCGGTCAGCGTTTTTTCCTTATCAAGCAGGATAAAACTCACCGCATAGGATTTCTTTCCAGCGGGAATCTTATCACCTTCATACACATCGAAAATATTGATTGCTGTCAACAACTCTGGCACTGCCCCTTTCGCAATCTTCCTGATATCCTCAAACCTGGTCTGCTGATCAAGCACGAGGGCCAGGTCGCGGCGAACGGCCGGAAATTTAGGCACCTCGCCAAAACGAATGGCATCGGCATGACAAACCTCAAGCAGTGTGGTCCACATCAGGTTTGCGTATAACACCTCTTTCTTAAGGTCAAAATGTCGGGCCACAGCAGGATTCAGCTTGCCAAAACGCGCGAGTGCTTTGCCATTGTATTGGTACGAAAGTCCGTAAGCGAACGCAGCTCCGGATATTTCCTGAAGGCTCACCTCATTGCGGTTAATATTTAATCGCCTGATCACCGTTTCAACAAAATATTTCAGGGTATAGAAATCAACCGGCCTGGCTTGTGTGTGCCATATTTCGCCTGTTTGGTTCCCTGTCATAAAGAGGTCGAGGTGCATGGTTTCGGCATATGGCTGCAGCGCATTTTGCTGGCTTCTGCCTTTGGTGCTGTCAAACCGGTACACCTTTCCAAACTCATAGCATTTGAGGTCGGTTGCTTTACGGTTCTGGTTGTAGGCGATGGTTTCGAGGCCACCAAAAAGCAGGGTTTGCCGCATGACATCCAACTCGGTGCTGAGGGGATTCAAAATCTGGACATTGCAATCAGGTTCAACGACACCCTCAATCCGGCTGTATTCCGATTTGGTCAGGGAGTTATTCATGATCTCATAAAATCCATTGGCTGTGAGCATATCAGCAACAAGGTTCTGCAGCTGGTCTGCATCCACGCCCTCGTGCACATTCAGTGAAGCGTTGAGCTTTTCAGGAATGCGGATGCTGTTATAGCCATATATGCGCAGGATTTCCTCTACAAGATCGGCCGGACGGGTCACATCGGTTTTGAAGGTAGGCACTTCAACAACCAGCCCTTCCGTTTTTTCCGTGGTAATTGTTAACCCGAGGTCAACTAATATGCTTATAACCTTCTCCTTTTCAATGTATTGCCCGGCCACTTTGTTCACATAGCCATAGTCGAGTCTGACACTTACCGCTTTGATGGGTTCCGGATACACGTCCTTGATCTGAGAAGACACTTCACCTCCTGCTATTTCCACAATCAGCTGTGCGGCCCGTTTCAGCGCCACCACGGTGATGTTGGGGTCGGTTCCTCTTTCGAACCTGAACGAAGCATCGGTCTGAAGTCCGTGATAGCGGGCTGTCTTACGGATTCCTTTGGGATCGAAACAGGCACTTTCGAGGAAGATGGCCTTTGTGTTTTCCGACACACCTGAATGCAAACCGCCAAAAACACCGCCAATACACATTGGTGCGCCTTCGTTGCAAATCATCAGGTCGTTGCTGCCCAGTTTTCGCTCAATGCCATCGAGGGTCACAAAAGGCGTGTCCTGGGGCATTTTCTTTACAATGATTTTATTTCCTTTGACCGCGGCGGCATCAAATGCGTGCAGCGGTTGTCCATACTCAAAGAGAATGTAGTTGGTGATATCGACAATGTTGTTAATTGGTCGGATGCCGATGGCCAGCAAGCGGTTTTTAAGCCAATCAGGCGATGGCTTTACCGTAACATTGCTGATTGTCAGTCCTGAATACCGTGGGCAGGCGATGGTATCTTCAACAACAACATCAATATCCAGTTTGCTGTTTGCCACAGCAAATCCATCAACAGAAGGCATTTCAAGGCTGTACTTTTTGTGTCCGTACTGGTAGTTCAGTGCTGCAGCGATGTCGCGTGCCACACCGATATGCGAGGTGGCATCAGAACGATTCGGGGTAAGTCCGATTTCAAGTACCTTATCCTGAACAATTCCGAAATAATCAGCGGCCGGTGTTCCGATTGCAGCCTCTTCGGGCAGTACCATGATGCCATCATGTGAGGTTCCAAGCCCAAGTTCGTCTTCGGCACAGATCATGCCTTCGGAAACCTCGCCCCTGATTTTGGCTTTTTTTATCTCGAATGAATCGCTTCCTTTGTGGATCATGGTGCCGGTTGTTGCCACGACCACCTTCTGGCCGGCAGCAACATTCGGAGCGCCACATACGATTGGAAGCAGGCTTCCGGTTCCCACATCAACGGTGGTAACGCTTAATTTGTCGGCATTGGGATGCTTCGTGCAGCTGATGACCTTGCCAATGACAACACCTTTCAGGCCGCCTTTAGCAGATTCCCAATTCAGTGTGTCTTCCACCTCTAGTCCGCTTTGCGTAAGTGTTTCCGCTACCCTCTCGACATCTTCGTTGATATTGAGGTATTGTTTGAGCCAGTTATAAGAAATTTTCATGCAGATGTACCGTTTTTTTACGCTGCAAAATTAGCGATAAAATGTCAGAATGTCATGTTTTGTTCCGAATCAGCCAATACTTCCCCAATCAATTTCTGTCGCATAGCGTTGCATGAAGGCTGTTTTTACCACGGCGTGCTGTGGCTGCATCAGTGCCGGATCGGCAGTAAGCAGTTTTTGGGCCAGCCCCCTGGTATGCCTGATCAGTTTTTCGTCTTTCGCAAGGTTCCCAAGCTTGAATTCAAGCTGACCCGACTGCAGTGTTCCCTGCGTATCGCCTGGTCCGCGCAGTTCAAGGTCGACAGCTGCAATTTCGAAACCATCGGTTGAGCTGACCATGGTGAGCATGCGTTTTTTTCCGTCGGCCGTAAGCTTGAAATCGGTCATCAGCAAACAATACGACTGATCGGCTCCCCTGCCCACACGCCCGCGCAGCTGGTGCAACTGTGCCAGGCCGAAACGGTCGGCATGTTCAATGACCATAACGGACGCATTCGGAATGTCGACACCTACCTCAATGACCGTTGTTGCTACCATAATATGCGCCTGTCCGCGCACGAAGCGCTGCATTTCCCAGTCCTTGTCTTCGGTCTTCATCTGACCATGCACCACACAAATCTGGTATTGCGGCTCCGGGAAGTCACGCAGCAGGCTCTCGTAGCCTTCCTGCAGGTTGATCAGGTCGAGTTTTTCCGATTCCTTGATCAGGGGATAAACAATGTATACCTGTCGCCCTTCGGCAAGTTGTTTGCGCACAAAACTCAGCATGCGCAAGCGCTGGTGCTGGTAAAGGTGAATTGTTTTAATCGGCTTGCGGCCAGGAGGCAGTTCGTCAATCACCGAAACATCCAGGTCGCCGTATTGAGTCATGGCCAGTGTGCGTGGGATGGGTGTTGCTGTCATCACAAGCATATGCGGCGGCGTATCGTTTTTTTCGCGCAGTTTGGCCCGCTGTGCAACGCCAAAGCGGTGTTGTTCATCGATGATGACCAGACCCAGCTTACTAAAAACCACATTGTCCTCGATGAGGGCATGCGTGCCTACGATCAGATGGAGGCTGCCGTCCTGCAATGTAGTGTCAATTAATTTGCGCTCAGTCGCTTTGGACGAACCCGTCAGCAAGGCCAGGCTGACTGGCAGTTCACCTAAAAGTTTCTTCAAAGAATGATAATGCTGTGTTGCCAGAATCTCCGTAGGGGCCATGAAGGCAGCCTGGTAGCCATTGTCGAGTGCGATGAGCATTGCCATCAGGGCCACAATGGTCTTCCCACTTCCCACATCGCCCTGCAGCAAGCGGTTCATCTGAATGCCGGAACCCAGGTCGTGCCTGATTTCCCTGATTACCTTTTTCTGGGCTTCGGTGAGTTCGAAGGGTAAATATCTGCTGTAGAACTCATTGAACAGCGCACCAATTCGTTGAAACACGAACGACCGGGAGGTCCGTTCCCGCTGCATCTTTCCCGAAATCAGCCGCAACTGAAAAAAGAAATATTCTTCAAAAGACAGGCGTAGTGTAGCCTGCTTCAGGCTATGGTTGTTCGTTGGCCAATGGATGTTTTGGCAGGCCTGTGACCTGCGCATTAGCTTTTCCTCAAGGATCAGGTATTCAGGCAAGGTTTCCGGAATGTAGCCTTCAAGTTGTTGCAAAAGCGTTTTTGTAAGGCGCGCGATTTGTTTCGACCCCAAACCCATGTTTTTCATGTTTTCGGTGGTGGGATACACCCCTTGCAACACACCACCTACACTTTGGTCAGCCGGATCGAACAATTCCACATCCGGATGCACGAAGTTGAATTTGTTGTTAAAGGCAGAAGCCTTGCCAAACAGCACATAGCGCTGCCCAGGAAGGAATTTTTCTTTCAGCCATTTTAAGCCTTTAAACCACACCAGCTCAATTGAACCGGAGTCGTCGCTGAATGTTGCTGTAACGCGGGTCGCTCGCGGGCTGCCATGCACCTTCAGGGCGGAGACATCGCCAACCAGCTGAAACCAGGTCTGGTCATTGGTGACTTCACTCACCTTGTAAATATGGCTTTTGTCGATGTACCTGAAGGGGAAATAATTGAGCAGGTCGCCAAAGCTGGCTATGCCCGCTTCCTTGTTCAGCAGCGCAGCCCTTTTGGGACCAACACCTTTCAAAAATTCTATTTTATTATCCAGTAAATTCGGCACTTGCTCAGGCGATTATCACAAGGCTAAGGTAGTTAGTTTTCACAAAAAAACCCTGACAAAATTGCCAGGGTTTTCAATGCGTTTATTCGTAGTCTAATATTCCCAAAGGTCATGTTCGAACTGGAACAATTCCATTTTGATACGCTCTGACTCTAGCAAAGCATCAATTCCGGTGGCATACTGCGAAATGCGGCGATCATATACATTTTCTTCCTTGTATACATAGCTGTCAAACATGCGTTTCCAGAAAACCTCATCAAAGGTTCTGCGTTCTGCAGCATTGTTCCTGTTGAAAACTTCTGCTTTAGCCAATACGTCACGTGATTGCGGATAAGAAACCCAGAACAACGGTTCGGTAACTTCCTGTCCGTTTCTTTCCTTGATCATGACCGGGCAGAATGCAATGATTCTGACCATCAGCTGTGAGCGCTGTTTATCGAAATACCAATCTTCCTTCACCCTGAGGCGCATCACGCGTGTGGCATCGAATTCGGTGAAAATAGTGGTGTCGTATTGCTCATAAGGAGGAAAAGGCCTTGTCATCACAGTACGCAACGTATCTGTCTGGCGGGCAATAACTTCATTGAAAGTCAGTGGCACAAGCAGTTCGTCGGTATTTGAAATGTCGTAGGCAACAAAAGAACCTTCTTTCAAACCATCCATGATCACTGTCATGAAATTTCTCCAGTTATTATGCGACTCCGTCGGATAATAGAATGGCTGATTCAGCTTCTGGCGAAAGTCGATTTCACGCCAGATCCTCTTCGACCACATAACATCCGCTTTACGAATGGATGGAAAAGGAATGGGGTCTTTATCAATCAGGCCGTTGTCGACAAACAAACCGTCAACCGGTGGGTTGTCGAGAATCTGGGCGGTGACTGTGCGCAACGAACCTGCTGTGAGGCCCATGACGAACAGGAGAATGAGCAATTTTTTCATTTTTTCCTTGGTTTTATCTTACTAATTGATTTCCAGGTTGATGGTGTTAAGACTTCTAACGGTTCCATCCGGGCCTTTTGCCTGAATATTTTCGAAGAAGAATTTCTGTTTGCGCTGCGCGTTGCGGATTACGTTCTGAACTTCTTCAGTAAACCTGTTACCCCTGATATTTCTTGGAATCCAGTCGCCATTGACGATGGTAGCAAAGGTGTAGGAAGTTACTTCAAAATACAGTTCGAAATCAAAGTCGCGCATTGTCGGGATGATAGCACCGGCAGCAAGCAATGAGTTTTTATCGATGGTACCTTCAAGTTTTCCGGCAATCAGCGCCATTGGGTCAGGTACACGTTTGATACGGAAGTCGGAGGTTCCCAACGGAAGGCTCTTGCCATCAATATTGGCAGCGGCACTGATGGTTGTCTTTGTTTCGCCTGCAGGCACTTCTACATCCCAGGTGCCATTGGCATTCTTGGTGAGTTTACCCTTGGTGATCGAAGGAACAACTTTATCCAGTGGAATACCGGGAGCTGAAAGTGAAATCGGGTTTTTAACCCCAACATAAAACACATTCATCTTCAACGGAGCAACGGTCAATGAAGGAGGAGCAACGATATAATCGGCATTAAAGCTGTAACGTGCGATTTCCTGGGTTGCAGGGTCGATCATTTCGATGATACCGGCATATTGCTGAGGGCCTTCGGCAGCTGCAGGGAACTGTAGTTTTACCGTTCCGTTTTCACTCTTAAATACCTGTGTACGGCCAATATTGGCATCGGTAACCTTGTCGGCTCCACGCAACACCTTTACTTCTGATTGGGTTTTTGAATCGTAGGCAGCAACAAGGATTTCAGCCTCGTAGCTTTGTCCCGACAACACATAGGTCGATTTTGGGATTACCTTGGCCACAACATTGTCGAATTTAAAGTCCTTTTCAGAAATGTTTGCATACAACCTGTTGATGGCATCAAACTCGGTATTCTGTACTTCGGCAATGATTTTGTTCAGGATGGTGATGTTGGCAGCCAGGATGGTGTGATAGAAATTGTAATATTCCCAATCCTGAGGAGTTCCGGTTGCATCACGGTATCCACCTTGTTTCTTGGTCACCAGACCAAGTTTGTCAGCATATTGGTTACCAATAAGACCGAGTACATAATTCCTGAACTCTTCCATCTTAACGGACAACTCATAGGCCTTGCCATTTTTATTCTGACCAACCATATAGTTGGTGGCTTCATCAAACTTATCTTTGGTAGGGACATCAACGAGATTCAGCACCATTTTCTCTTTCTGAGAACCTGGGTTCATCGGGTCAGCGACCATTTCCTTTGAAAAGTATAACTCGAGGGCCTGCTGTTCCGAAATTTTTTCGGAACGGGCCACTACTTCAAGTTTAATTTTATCGATGTAGGTAATTAATTCATCACTGCGTTTCCTGACTTCTTTCGCCTGTGTCCAATACTCCTCAACCTTTCCGGGATTCAGGGCATATTGGCTTTCAAACTGAGCATAAGCGCTGGTAATTTTAGCCGAAAAACTGTCATTGGTGTTTTCCATGCTATCATTTACAACCAGAAATGCATCCAGAATATCTTTAGAAACGTTCAGTGCCAGCAAGGCAGTAAGCACCAGGTAGAGCATACCGATCATCTTCTGCCTCGGGGTTTCTTTATATCCAGCCATTTTTTATAATTCTTTAGGTAAACTTCAATATTAAAATACCAGCTTATGCGTTGACATTCATCGCGCTAAGCATATTGCCATATACTTTATTCAGGGCACCCATTCTGTTCGACAGTGATTCGAGCTGCTGGCTGAATTGAACGGTATTGGCAGAAGACTGAGTGAGTTTATCCAGGAACTCATTCATGGTTTTCTGAAGTTTCTCTGTAGATTCGATTGATTTGCTGGATCCCTGGAGCTGAATTTCATAAACGGCATTCAAAGCGGCAAGGTTGTCAGCGATTTTGCGTAATTGCTGGTTGTAAGCATCACCATCAACAGCGGTAAAGTCGAGGGCTTCAACCGATTTCGACAAAATCTGGGCTGATTTCTGATAACTGCTGGCGAGCAACTGAGCTGATTCGGTAGCACTTTTTACCGTACCGGCGAATTCTTCTGTTGTACGCATATCTGCTTTCAGGATGTCGGCAGCCTGTGAGTATGCACTGGTGAGCTTTTCAGCGCTGGCAGAAGCATTCTTCAGGGTGTTTACATGTTCAGCAGTTGCATTGGATTCCTGTCCGATGGCTTCGGCAGCTTTTTTGAAGTTACCTGAAAGATCATTTGCTGATTTCGAAGCAGATTTTACATTGTCAACAAATTCGTTTGTTGCAACGGCTGCGTTCGAGATATCGCCCATTTTCGCTGCGTTATCACTCAGTTTCGATAATCCCTGACCCAGTCTGTCGAAGATCGCCGCTTCTATTTTGGCTTCCTTAAACATATCGTCAAGTTTTTGGGTAGGTGTTTTTTTCGAATCAAGCTCTTTCTGCAATGCTCCATCATGGTACATGCCGGCTAATTCAGGATAAACAAGACTCCAGTCTGGCTCAACGTGCGGTGGTTCAAACGCTGAAAAGAAGAAAATGATGGCCTCTGTCGAAAGTCCGATGATGAGCATTTCGTTGGCGTAATTGTAGTGGTTGATTTTGAACAACGCACCGATAATTACAATTGATGCACCAATGCCATAAAGCTTCGACATAAAATTCTTATATCCTTTGCTTCTTACAAGATTATTAAGTCCCATGATGATTTGATTAATTAATTTTTGTGAATACTTTGATTTTGATTGTCTATGATTAATTATCTGTAAACTCTGGATGCTTTGGACGGATTGTCACCCTTGTTTCTTCCCAGATAAGGTTGGATACAACGGAATCCTACGTAACTTTTGGCAGTGTCTTGATATTCGTATGTGCGGGTTGTAACCTGCAGGTAGTTGGCAATGTCTTTCCATGATCCACCGCGTACAACCTTACGTTTCATGGCTGGTGGGTCGCTTTCTTTGGCATTGTACGTATAGTTGGGGTTCATGTCCCAGGTGAAGTTGTATGATGAAGGATCGAAGGCGCTGTTAGTCCATTCGGCCACATTACCGGCCATGTCATACAGACCCCAGTCATTCGGCGGATAGTGTCCAACGATAACGGTACGCAATCCACCGTCAGCGATATAGTTACCCCTCATTGGTTTGAAGTTTGCCAGGAAGCAGCCTTTTTCGTTCCTTGTGTAAGGACCGCCCCATGGATACGGACTCAGGTGATATCCACCCCTTGCAGCCCATTCCCATTCGGCTTCGGTAGGCAGCCTGAATTCGGCAAGGGCAACTTCGCCCTTTTTACCCGAAAGGTAGCTGTTCAGGAATTCGGTTCTCCAAACGCAGAAAGCGCGTGCCTGGCTCCAGTTAACACCAACTACAGGATAGTGGTCATAAGCAGGATGCCAAAAATATTTTTCGGTGAGTGGATCATTAAATGAATAGGTATAGTCATGGATCCAGGCCAGGGTGTCAGGATATACGTTGATCATTTCCTTGCGCACATAAACCGAACGGTCGGTTAAGCCCTGGGGACGATTTGATAAACCGGCGTTGCGGTAATCGGCATTCGATGAAAAATCCTTGCCGGCGGCTGCATGCAGGTCAACCCAATAATACTCATAGTTGAGTTTGCGGGTATCAACTTCTTTTCTCCTGAAATACCTTTCATGATCAGGCAGGTACATCTGGTCGAGTGCATCGCGCACGTCCTGGTCTTTCGAGCTCCATTCGATGTCGGTTTGCCAGTTCAGGTATGGCGGATCATACACTTCACCTGTTTTCTTGTTTTCCTCGATGAGGAACTTATCAGGCCTTACTTCACCCAGGATTGTACGGGCGATAGAGTCGCGCACCCAGTAAACAAACTGACGGTATTCATTGTTTGTGATTTCGGTTTCGTCCATGAAGAAGGCCGAGACAGAAATTGTTTTTGGTTGATGCAACTGACCATAAGTAACATCCTGATCGCCTACACCCATGGTGTAGCTACCCTGCGGAATGAATACCATACCATAGGGATCGGGTTGATAAAATGGTTTTGATTTCTTACGCACACCAACTAGTTCGCCATTGTTAGAATTGCTGCAACCTGCAACAACCAGCAGAACCGATAAGTAGAACAGTGCTTTTTTCATCTTTGATCCTTGAGTTTATTTCACCTAATTAAACATGATCCTGGCCATGTCGTCCGTTCATAATTTTGGCCAAAATTAAAAAAAATCTCACTTAACAAACCATTAATGTTTTTTTTCATTACAAATAACGCGTATTCCTATAACTGCGTGTCGAACGTTCGCCTTTAATTTTGAAACAATAGCCCAGGCTTATTTCATGTGAACCCGGTACACTGACACCCAAAGTATTGATATCGTATGCATACCCGATGCGAAAATCTTTCACTACCATTCCGATCAGCACACCGATAGATTCACCGTACCGGTAATTAACGCCTCCCCAGAAGCGATTATTGTATACCACTGTTCCTGAGAGGTTAATTTGTGAATAGGCTTTATTTAACAATACATGTAAGGCCGGATGAATTTCGAAAAGCGGGCTGTTTGGTAAGATCCATTGGTAGCCGCCGGTAAGATGAAAGGTGCGGTCCGAAACAAAACTGCCGCTGCCTGCATCGTTCGTAAATGTTTTTCCTTTTGTTTCGAGGAGGTTCGTTGCCGAGACACCCACATAATAGCTGTCTTCGACCTGCCAGAACAGCCCAACGTTGGCATCAATGACCATATCGTTGAAGGCTGCTTTGCCCAGGGCCGGGTCGCCCGATGGGATAAACTTGCCAAAATCGGCCGTCCAGTTCAAAAAATTGGCTGCTGCACCAATACCCAGTGTTCCAGCACCAAGCTCAAGGTGGTAGGCATAGCCTACCTGGACACCTGTCCTTTTGTAGAACCCGATCTTATCCTGTATGATGGCCCCACCAAGCCCTCCCCTGAGCAACTTCACCGGTGAGTCAACGGTGAGCAACAGGTCCTCGGGTGCTACTTTGTTGCCTTCATTGTCTTTGAAACCTGCCCATTGCTGCCTGATGATTCCGTTGAGGCAGATACCTTCTCCCATGCCGGCAAATCCCGGATTGGTGTACATATTCGTATAGGAATGATGGGTGAATACAGGTGCCATCTGGGCAAAGAGCCCGTGGACCAGGAAAACGAAAAAAAACAAGATCAGGTTTCGTTTGCTATTCATGCCATTCTACAGTTCAGGTCTTCAATTTTCGGAGTGCTAAAATAGTGTTTATTTCAACACCATAAGCAAGCTTTCATTGGCAAATTCATTTTTCGTTCAGGTCAATAATGCGCACCGGATGCTATGTAACTCACGTTTCAGCTGTTTATTGCATGCAAGGCCTGCTCTGCCGACTTTTTCATTGCAGCCATGCGGTCATTCTGCCTAAATCGGCTAATTTTGCCCAAAATTTCTATCATTAAACCATCGATTCATGGCTTTTATTCAAAAAGAAAATATCTTTTCAAAGCGCTGGCTGCTTAATTATTTCCTCGTCATCGTGGGTTCTTTTATCCTTGCAGCTGGTTTTGTGCTGTTTATCACCCCTTACCGCATTGTGCCCGGAGGTGTTTATGGCATCGCCATCGTGCTGCATTATATGTTTCATCTGCCTGTGGGCTTAACAGCCCTTTCGATGGATATCCCGCTTACCCTGATCGGCATCAGGATTCTGGGGCCCAGGTTTGGTTATAAAACCGTGGTCGGCTTTTTACTGACTGCCTTTTTCGTCGATGGCATTACCTATTATTATGGCGAAGCGCCCCTGGTTGCCGACGAACCCCTGCTCTCGTCCATCTTTGGCGGTGTGTTTCTCGGGCTTGGCCTGGGCCTTATCTTTAAGTCAAAATCCACTTCAGGCGGAACCGACATTGTTGCCATGATCATCAGCAAATACACCCGCCTGCCCATCGGCCAGCTGCTCATTTATGTGGATTCGGTCATTGTGCTGCTCGGTTTGCTGGTGTTTCAGGATTGGAAAATCCCACTGTATTCGCTCATTGTTATTTTCATCACCGGCAAGGTCATCGATACGATACTGCAGGGGGTCAGCTACGACAAAACCCTGTTTATCATTTCAGACAAGCACCTTGAGATTCGCGACAAAATCATTAATGACCTCAACAGGGGCGGCACCTATATCCACGGAAAAGGCATGTTTAACGGGGCCGATAAAACCATTATCTTCACGGTAGTTAACCGGCGCGAAATGGCCATGCTGCAGGAATACATTCACCAGATTGATCCGCATGCCTTCGTGACAGTGATCAACGCTAACGAAATCCTTGGCGAAGGGTTTAAATCATTGCATGAAAAAGTATCCTCCTGATCATTTGCACAGCATGAGTTTCTACTAAGCAGTAATCAATAAACAGCAAACACAAGCGATGGGATTCATTGTCAGGTACCGGTTTTTGTCGGCCCGTTGGTTCAAAGCCTACCTGCTGATTCTTGCAGGCGCCCTGCTCATCGCCAGCGGCTATGTGTTCTTCATTACACCTTACCGCATTGTTCCGGGAGGCATTTATGGCATTTCCATTGTGTTGCACCATAGCTTCGGCACACCGGTGGGCCTGATGGCCCTTGTCTTCAACATCCCGCTGACGCTCCTGGGCATCAGGGTGCTCGGTCCCCGCTTCGGTGCAAAAACCATCACCGGGTTTATCCTCACGTCAGGCTTTATTGATGGACTTACCTATTTCTTTGGCGAGGAACCGCTGGTGCACAACGACCCCCTGCTGGCCTCCATCTACGGAGGTGCCATCATTGGCCTGGGTGTCGGATTCCTGTTTAAAGCCAAGGCCACCTGTGGCGGCACGGATGTGATGGCCATGATGCTCGGGAAGTGGACCAAATGGCCTTTAGGGCAATTGATGATGATGGTGGATTCGGTGATTGTGGTTTTTGGTTCGCTTGTCTTTGGCGACTGGACAACGCCCATGTACTCATTGATTGCCATCTTTCTGATGGGCAAGGTCATCGACCTGGTATTGCAGGGAATCAGTTACGAAAAGGTGGCCTTGGTCATCTCCGACAAGTATGAGGACATTGGCCGCAGAATCATCAACGACCTGACAAGGGGAGCCACGGTGATCCAGGGAAACGGCATGTATAACGGATCAGACCGAAACATGATTTTTGTGGTGCTTAACCGGCGCGAACTGGCTATACTCGAAGCCTTTGTTCATCACATCGATCCACAAGCTTTCATGGTGATTATGAATGCCGACGAAATCCTTGGTCAGGGATTCCGGTCGCTGCACGAAAAACTAACTGACGACTAAGTTTAGTGGAACAGCTTAATCACATCGTTTCCATTGGCAAAGATGAGCAGGCTGAAAAGGATCACCATACCGGCAATCTGTGCATACTCCATAAATTTATCGCTGGGTTTGCGCCTGGTAATGATTTCATAGGCCAGGAACATCACATGACCGCCATCGAGGGCAGGAATGGGCAGGAGGTTAAGCACAGCAAGCATAATCGATAAGAAGGCCGTCAGTCGCCAGAAACTCTCCCAGTGCCACTCAGCAGGGAAGATGCTGCCAATGGTGATGAATCCACCCACGCTTTCATAGGCTTTCACCTCGGGCGAAAACAAGAGCTTCAGCTGTTTCAGGTAGCCACCGATACCATCGATGGTTTTCACCATGCCTGCCGGAACGGCTTCAACAAGCGAATAGCGTTTTTCGTTCAGGGTGAAGAAATCATTGAGTTGCTGTTTGGGCCAGACTCCGATTTTTCCTTCGCCGGAAACAAGCATGGCCATATTAAGCGTATCATTGCCGCGCTTCACATTCAAGGTGATCTCCTCACCTTGTTTGTTTTTGATGACATCGCGGATTTCAGTAAAATAAAACAGCATGTCACCATTCACACCCAGGATGGTATCACCGGCCATCAGTCCGGCATCCTTGCCAGCGGATTGTTCGGCAAATGATTCAACTACAAAGGGGAAACGGACCGATAAAAAGAAAGGCGATTTGTATTTCACCAGCTTGCCTATGGCGCCTTCGGGCAGCTTAACATTCATTTGCTGACCATCGCGCATAATTTGCACTGTGCCGGCTTCCTCGAGGATCATTGTCAACGGAATTTTCTGAAAATCTTCCACCACATGACCATCAATGGACAGTATTTTATCGCCATCGCGCAAACCAAAATCCTGCGCGAGGCTGTCGGCAACGATGCCGTATTTATTTGCTTCGGCAGTGGGAAGGTATTCTTCGCCAAACACTGACAGCATGCCGATGTAAATCACAAAGGCGAGTACCACATTCATGGTGACACCGCCCAGCATAATGATGAGCCTTTGCCACGCCGGTTTCGACCTGAACTCGTATGGCTGCGGCGGCTGCTGCATCTGCTCCTTATCCATCGACTCATCCATCATTCCGGCGATCTTTACATAACCGCCCAGTGGCAGCCATCCCAGGCCGTATTCCGTATCCTTGATTTTGTATTTGAACAGCGAGAACCAGGGGTTGAAAAAGAGGTAAAACTTCTCCACACGGGTTTTGAATATCCTTGCGGCCATATAATGGCCGAATTCATGCACGATGACAAGGATAGACAAGCTGAGTAAAAGCTGCAGTATTTTGATGAGTATTTCCATATGCTGACCGAAAATTCAACCGGTTTATTGTGTTCCGGTTTATGATTTAATTAAAACAACGTCTTGCTGTTTGGGTTCAAAAACGGGAGCAAAATTAAGAATAATTATGACATGCGACCGCTTCATTCAGCAGCCCGTACATCAGAAGGTGATATACACTTCGGGGTCGACAGGTGAGCTGTTGAGCCACAATTCGAAGTGCAGGTGAGGCCCGGTGGAGAGTTCTCCTGTTTCGCCGATGATGGCCACGGCTTCGCCGGCCCGCACCAGGTCGCCCTCCTTTTTCAGCAGCACCGAATTGTGTTTGTACACTGAGAACAGGTTGCCTGAGTGAATGATCCCGATCACATAGCCTTTGTCGAGGGTCCAGTCGGCATAAACAACAGTACCGTCGAGGGTTGCCTTGATGGCTTCGTTGCTCTTGGCCACTATGTCGATGCCGAAGTGATTCTGACCCGGATTAAAATGGTTGGTAACCGTTCCCTTCAACGGAATGAAAAAGTTAGGAATGGGGCGGCGGGCGCGCAAATTGTCAGGCGCTCCCATGGGGTCGTTGACCAGGTTATATTGTGCATTTTCAAATTCCATGCGCAACAAACTGTCCTGGGCCGATTTTTTCAGCCTGATGGTGTCATAGGCCGAAGTTGACACCGTTCCACCTACAGTTTTTGGCAGATCGTCAAGCTCGTTGTAGCCCTCAATAATCCGGTTGATGTTTGTCAGGTAAAGCTGTTGCTGGTCGAAAATGCGCTGCAGCGAATCGGCAGTGCGGTCGAGGCTGATGACTTGCTTGGTGAGCCCGATGTCGGTGTATCCCGGAATGTATTCCCGCAAGGGCGTAAAAGCAATAATATAGGTGGTGATGAAGATGAGGAAAACCGATAGGCTCACAAGCGCAATAAACACATTCATGCGGCTTAAGCGGAAACTGAGTTTTTCCTCGTAGGTTTCATCATGCATGATGACCAAACGGTATTTGTGCCTCAGTTTACGATACCATTTTTCTTTGGGCTTCTCCGTCATCGATCCGGTTTTGAAGACAAAATTACCAAAAAAACACATTGCCCGATTCAAATTCATTGCATCAACATATGCATTCAAAACGGCTTGCTTTTTGAATCTTTGCACCCGGGCAGCTAAAACTGTGAATTTGTTTCAATCGTTCACCAGCCTGAAATTTGCAACTTAGCAGGCAGTCAATTCCGTGATTGGTATATATTTTCAGTATGTTTTGTTTACTTTTGCGTTTGTTTTAGATTGAAATACATGCAGGAGTGTTACATTGCCATGGGAAGCATATAATAAAACCGTGCATAAAGAGTTTATGATTCAAAATAGAGAGGCTTGAGTTTCCATTTGAAAAACAAGGTTGTTCCGTTCATTTTTCTGGCGGTATTGGGTATGCTTGTTTCGGCTTGTTCAGTAAAAAAGAACACCTGGAGCAGGCGTACGTTTCATAATATTACGAGTCACTACAATGTGTACTGGAACGGGAATGAAAGCCTGAAGACGGGCGAATCCGACCTGCGCAAGAAAGCCGTTGACGACTACGACAAGGTGCTGAGGGTGTATAATTATGGTAAAAAAGCCGATGCACAGGGACAGTACCCTGCCATGGACCGGGCCATTCAGAAGTCATCGATCGGCATCCAGCGTCACTCGATGGTCTTTGGCGGAAAAGAACAGGTGAAATGGATCGACGACAGTTACCTGCTGATGGGAAAGGCCTATTTCTACAAACAGGATTTTATTGCGGCCAGGCGCACCTTCGACTTTGTTTCGCATAATTATTCCTACAACGACATCAGCCAACTGTCTGATTTATGGTTGGCCCGGACATATATCCAACTCGAACAGTTCGAAAAAGCCCAGGCACTGCTGAACGCACTGGAAGCAAAAATGGCGAGCATGAGCATGCCGAAGGAGGTCGTGGCCAACCTGCCCCTCGTCATTGCTGACTATTATATTGCCACCGGAAAATATCCCCAGGCACTGCCCTATCTGAGGCAAGGCATCACCAGCATTGGCGATCGCCTGCTGGCTACAAGGTTAATGTTTATCAGTGCGCAGATCAATGAGCTCACTGGTGAACAGTCAAAAGCACTCGGTCTTTATAACAATGTCATTAAGCGGAATCCTCCGTACGACATGGCTTTCGAAGCCCGCATTAACCTGGCAACAGCCTACGATGCCAATGCTGGCGACAGCAAGCAGATAAACAAGGTGCTGAAGAAGATGCTGCGCGACGACAAAAACAAGGATTTCAGGGACAAGATTTATTTTGCCCTCGCTGAAGTCGCGTCAAAAGACAAAAACGACACCCTTGCCATGTTTTACCTTGGCAAATCGGTGCAGGTTAGCGTGAAGAACAATAGCCAGAAAGCCACATCAGCCCTCAAACTTGCCAGTCTGCTCTTCGACTATTCGCGTTATGTGCCGGCCCAGGCCTATTACGACACTGCCGTTCAGGTGCTGCCGACTGATTATCCCGGCTACGACAGCATCAAATCAAGGGCGCTGGTTTTGGGCGACCTGGTTCAAAACCTGAGCACATTGCAGGAACAGGACAGCCTGCTGCGGCTATCGGTGCTCGATTCAACAGCCTTGTATGCCATCGTCGACCGCCTGATCGCCAGGTACGAAAAAGAAGAAGCCCAAAAGCTAAAGGACGAAGCCAACCGTGAGTTTATGGTGCAAAATGCCGGATCTACCGAGCAAAAAAGCACTTCCGGACCCCAATCAGGCGAATGGTACTTCTACAACCCAAACACCCTGAGTTTCGGTTATACCGAATTTTTACGGAAATGGGGACGCCGCAAGCTTGAAGATAACTGGCGGATCAGCGACAAGAAATCGATCAGCTTTGATGAAGGCAAATCAATTGTGGCTGAGAAGGACAACGCCACCCCTGCCGACTCGGCTGCTGCAGCCATCACCCCACGCAGCCGCAATTATTACCTGGCCAATATTCCTTTTGAAGAAACACAGAAAAGCCAGAGCTACGACCTGATCATCGAAGCCCTCAACAACCTGGGATATATTTACAAGGATTACCTGAAGGACCTGGAGCGATCGAAAGAGTCGTATTTGTCACTGAATGATCGCTTTCCGCAAAATGACCACAGGCTCACATCCTGGTATGCCCTGTATAAGATTTACCTGGCCCAGGACAATACAGCCGAGGCTGAAAAATACAAATCACTGATCCTGACAAGCTATCCTGATACAGATTACGCCCGCATCATCCTCGATCCGAATTACTATGCCAGGGCAAACAGCATAAAGTCGGAGTCGCTTGCCCTTTACGAACAAACCTTTGAAGCCTATAAAACTGAGCAGTATTTCAGGGTGCTGGTGAACGGCAACAAGGCCCGCGAACTGTATGCTTCGGACAGCCTGCTGATGGCGCGTTTCGATTTTCTGCGCGCTGTGGCCATCGGCAAGGTCCAGGTGCTTGATTCGATGGCAGCAGCCCTGAATGAGCTGGTGCTGAAGTATCCGAACAGTGAAGTTACCCCGCTGGCCGTGGAAATTATGCGGCAACTCAGCCTGAAATACAAGGTAAGCGTCGAAATACCCGAAGCCATGCGCAATCCTTTGCTCGACAAGGAAAAATCGCCTTACTCCTTCGATGCTTCGGCTGTGCATATGGTCATGGTGATTACCAACAGCAACAATGTTCGCACCGATCCCATGAAGGTGCGAATCAGCGATTTTAACACAAAGTACTTCAGCCTCAGCAAGCTGATGATCAAAAACCTGATGCTCGACAACGCCCGTTCGCTCGTGACTGTGGGCAACTTCAACAATGCTGCTGAAGCAGCGGATTATTATAAGTTGATTACACAAAACGATTATGTGTTTGGGAATACCAACAAGAACGACTATGAAGTGTTTCCGGTGTCGGTGAGCAACTACCCCCTGTTTTACAAAGACAAGGATGTGGAGAAATACAGGAACTTCTGGCGCGAGCAATATCCAAAACAGACCAATAATTAATCAACAGGAAATATAAAACCATGTTAAAGAATCCAGTAGCCGAATCAACAACGCGCAACCTGATAGGTCAGGGAACAATGATCAAAGGCGATATTGAATCGAGTGGCGATTTCCGCATTGATGGACACCTGATTGGCACCATCAAGTCGACCGGAAAAATTGTGGTTGGGCCAAGTGGCGCAGTGGAAGGAGAAATTTATTGCAAGCAGGCCGACATCTCAGGCAAGGTGCAGGCAAAGCTTGAAGCTGACGAACTGACGCTGCTAAAGTCAACCGCCGTTTTTACAGGCGACCTCCTTACTGCCCGCATCTCCATCGAAACGGGCGCAAGGTTCTCGGGCAAGTGTCAGATGCGTAATGCCGCCGACACCTCAGACAAATTGCATGAAAAAGGGCCAAAAGCCTGAGCAGAGCAGCCTCAGAACCTATGCAAGGTACTCATCGCTTGCTTTTCAGATGCTGGCAGTGATCCTGCTCGGTGTATGGGGAGGCAGGTCGCTCGACCAATGGCTGGGCTGGAAATTTCCTGCGTTTACCGTGTTGCTTACCGTGCTTTCGGTGGTTCTGGCAATCTATTACGCGATCAAGGACTTCATTAAAAAACCCTGAATAGTTCATGAAAAAATTCATCACCCGACTCACACTTATCTCAATGGCCCTGGCGGTGCTGAGTGTGCTCGTGTTTTCGGGCCTGGGTCCGGAAAATCAAACAATGGCCTGGCCCTATCTGCTGGTGTTTTTCCTGGCATCGAACAGTTTTTTGTTTTATTTGTTTAACCGCTATAAAAGTGGTAAGACAAGTTCGTTTACAAATTTTTTCATGCTCGCTACCTTTTTAAAACTCATTGTTTACCTCGCGGTTATCGTTGTTTATCTGCTGTATAACAAAAAAGAAGCCGCACCGTTTATCATTACGTTTTTCGTGTATTACGTTGTTTACACTGCCTACGAGGTGGCTGCTGTTACACGTTTCATGCATAAGTCATAAGCGTTTACTATGGTCCGATTCACTGTCGAAACGAATAATTCACAGGCTGCAGAAACAAAATGCGGCCCATGTTGCTTACCTTTGCACTCACAATAAGTCCCCCCAAAGCACAACCCCATGGTCTTTATCACACGCCGCGAACGATTCAATGCCGCGCATCGTTTGTTCAGAACCGACTTCTCTGACGAAAAAAACGCTGCCGTTTTTGGTAAATGCTCAAACCCAAACTGGCACGGCCATAACTATGAGTTGTTTGTGACAGTGAAAGGTGAAATCAATCCCGAAACTGGTTTCCTGATAAACCTGAAGCTGCTTGGTTCACTGATCAGGGAAACCATCATCGAGCAAATTGACCATAAAAATATTAACCTCGAAGTGCCTTTTATGGCTGGTAAATTTGCCTCAACAGAGGTGCTTTCAGTGGCCATCTGGGACGAGCTATACGCGCCCATTCAACAGCTTGGAGCTGAACTTCATTGTGTTAAACTCTTTGAATCAGAAAATAATTTTGTTGAATATTATGGCTGAACCAGACGCGATGATGGAGCGTTGTTGAGCCATTCGCACAGATAAATTTCAGTAATATGACCAAAATGGAAAAAGAAGCAAAAGGCCTGCTGGGATACGAAAAGATTGAGAAATATGCGCCTGAGAAACTGGCCGAACTTGCAACACATTATCGTGCTATCCTGGAGCTTCTGGGCGAGGACCCAAACCGTGAAGGCCTCCTCGACACCCCGCGCAGGGTGGCCAAATCCATTCAGTTTCTGACACAGGGCTACGATCATGATCCCAGAGAGATCCTGCTTTCGGCAAAATTCAAGGAAGATTACCGCGAAATGGTCATCGTGAAAGACATCGAAATATTTTCGCTCTGCGAACACCATATGATTCCGTTCATTGGCAAGGCCCATGTGGGCTATATTCCCAACGGATACATCACCGGCCTGAGCAAGATTGCGCGTGTGGTAGAAGCCTACTCACGCCGCCTGCAGGTGCAGGAAAGGCTGACCACCCAGATCAAGGAAGCCATACAGCAAACCCTGAAGCCACTGGGCGTTGCTGTGGTGATCGAAGCCAGGCATATGTGCATGTCGATGCGTGGTGTGCAGAAACAAAGTTCGGTGACCACAACCAGTGATTTCACCGGCGCTTTCGAACGTCCTGAAACAAGGGCTGAGTTTATCAGCCTGATACACGCTAACTTACATTAGAAACAATTTAATTTTTATACATCCAATGAACGCTATTCAAAACCCTTTCGGATCATCAACCGAATTTCAGTCACACACACTGGCCCGCACCTTTATGGCCAATGTGTTTTCACGCATGTTTATGGCCCTGGCCGTAACTGCCGCCATTGCCTATCTGGCCTCAGGCAGCAGTTCTTTCATGAGCCTGATGATCAGCCAGACCGGCGGCATGAGCCTGTTGGGCTGGGTAATCATGTTTTCACCCCTCGGACTCGTCTTCTGGATGTCGGCCGGATTTAACCGCATGTCGGCAGCCACCATGTCCATTGTTTTTGCCTTGTATTCGGTACTCATGGGTCTCAGCCTGAGTTTCATCTTTCTGGCTTACACCGGTGGATCCATCGCCAAAACCTTTGTCATCGCATCGGCCATGTTTGGCCTGATGGCCGTACTGGGTTATACCACAAAAACTGACCTCACCAAATTCGGTTCGCTCATGTTTATGGGCCTTATCGGACTGGTGATTGCGTCGCTGGTAAATTTCTTCATGAAAAGCAGTATGCTCGAATACATCATCAGCTTCATCGGTGTGCTGGTATTTACCGGACTTACCGCTTACGATGTGCAAAAACTTAAACGTTTGGGTGCCACAGCCATGGAGCAAGGCGATTCGATGGCGAAAATTACTATCATGGGAGCCCTCACACTTTATCTTGACTTTATCAATTTATTCCTATTTTTGCTGCGCTTTTTCGGTAACAGGAGATAAAGGGATTTGCCTCGGGAGTGTTACCAGTTTTTTACCAAACACCACTTTATGAAAGCATATGTTTTTCCCGGTCAGGGAGCCCAGTTCGTTGGAATGGGCAAGGAGCTGTTCGATAAATCAGCCAAAGCAAAGGAACTTTTTCTGAAAGCCAACACCTTGCTGAAATTCAAAATCACTGACCTGATGTTTGAAGGCACCGACGAGGATCTGAAACAAACCAATGTCACACAGCCAGCCATTTTCCTCCATTCTGTTATCCTTTCGATGACGATGGGCGATGATTTCAGGCCTGATATGGTTGCCGGACATTCGCTGGGTGAGTTTTCGGCCCTGGTTGCCAACAAAACCCTCACCTTCGACGACGGTCTCAAGCTCGTTGCCAAACGTGCACAAGCCATGCAGAAAGCCTGCGAGATGCAGCCCAGCACCATGGCCGCTATCCTTGGCCTCGACGACAAAGACGTGGAACTGATCTGCGCCTCCATCAAGGATGAAGTCGTTGTGCCGGCAAACTACAACAGCCCCGGACAGCTTGTTATTTCGGGGAGCGAAAAAGGCATTGCGCTGGCCTGTGAAAAATTGCTTGCCTCAGGTGCTAAACGGGCATTGCCACTGAAAGTCGGCGGCGCCTTCCACAGCCCGCTGATGGAACCTGCACGCATCGAACTGGCTGAAGCCATTGCCAACACCAAATTCAGCCGCGGTGTCTGTCCGATCTATCAGAATGTTACCGGACAATCGGTGACCGATCCTGAAATCATCAAAAATAACCTGATCGCCCAGCTTACAGCGCCGGTGCGGTGGACACACATCATGCACAATATGATAGCCAGCGGCGCCAAAGAAGTGATCGAAGTGGGTCCGGGAACAGTGCTTCAGGGCCTTTTCAAGAAAGTCGACAAGAATATCATTGTTTCATCTGCTACTTTTTAGCTGAAACAAGACCATCCATTACAAAACGTCCTGCTGTGATTACAGCAGGACGTTTTGTATTTCCAAAAAAAACTACTGCAATAGTTTTATTCTGAGCATATTGAGTGCCAGCACCGAAGCACGGCTGATGTTCCTGCCCCGGTGTTCGCCCAACTGATGACAAACGGCAATGGTTTCTCCGGCAGCTGACAAGGCCATCCAGACCGTGCCAACAGGCTTATCTGCTGTTCCGCCATCAGGGCCGGCAATACCCGAAGTGGCCAGGGCAAAATCAGTTTTCAGGGCTTTTCTGACACCATCAGCCATGGCCATCACCACCTCACGGCTCACAGCACCGTATTGTTGCAGCAATGCGTCATCCACACCGAGCATTTCTGTCTTTACGGCATTCGCATAGGCCACAACCGACCCCTTGAAATAGGCTGAACTGCCCGGAACCGAAGTGATCAGCCGGGCAATGTTTCCCCCGGTGCAGCTCTCGGCAGTGGCCAATGAAAACCCTTTTGCCAGCAGCAACTGCCCTACTGCATTTTCGAGCGTAACCTCATCAAATCCATACACAAATTGCGGGATCAGACCAACCAGCTCGTTCGTAAGTGTTTCGATTTCAGTAGCCAGCTGATGTTCATGGGCACCTTTGCCGCTGAGGCGTAACCTCACAAGTCCGGGTTGTGGCAGATACGCCAACTTGATGTGGGCCGGCAGGGCCTTTTCCCAGTGTGAGATGAAATCGGCAATGGCCGACTCTCCCGCACCGGCTGTCATGATGGTTTTGTGCAGTATGACCGGTGTATGAATGCGTTTTCTGATGGCGGGTATCACCTGGTTTTCGAACATGGCCTTCATCTCGAACGGGACTCCGGGCATTGAAACAATGATGGAATCGCCTTGCTCGAACCACATGCCGGGTGCAGTGCCGTTTTCGTTGGCCAAAGGCTGGCAGATGGCCGGCAACATGGCCTGTGCCTTGTTTCGTTCCGAAACAGCCCATCCCCTGCGGGCAAAAAGCGCCTTAAGCTGCACGTAAGCTGCTTCGTTGAAAACCAGCTCTGTGTTAAAATACCGGCACAAAGCGGGTTTGGTGATATCGTCGGCCGTAGGGCCCAGTCCTCCGGTAATAAACACCAGCTGCGCCTTCCCGAGCGCCTCGTCAATGGCCCTGTGGATTTCTTCCTCCGTATCGCCAATAGCCGTGATCTGCCTGAGCGTGATGCCTGCCAGACTGAGCATTCCTGCCATCCATGAGGCGTTGGTGTTTACCACCTGGCCAATCAACAATTCGTCACCGATAGAAATGATTTCGGCAACTCCCCTTCTGCTTCCTTCCATAAAACTTCTTATCTGCAAATGTTTCAGAATGCGTATGAACCGAATCCCAGCTCTTTGGGTAAGATCGACATCACCGGAATTTCGCTCTGGCGGATGATCTGCTGTGCTGCCGACCCGATAAAGAACTCGGTGAGCCTGTTTTCCTGCTGTGTCATGATGATAATCAGGTCGATATCGCCCTGGCTGTGGGCATATTCGAGTATGGTCGGCGCCAGTGCCGGCTGGCCGCTTTCAACTTCGATGAGTTTGGTGTCGCAGGCAATCTGTACTTCCTCAATAAAATGTTTCACCTGTGCCAGCTGGCTGTGCAAATGCTGAACCACCTCGGGCGAACCCTTGTCCCAGAGCACAGAAACGACCTTGATGGTTGCATTGAAAAGCTTGGCCATTTCGATGGCATAGGTCACCTTCTGCCGGGTCTCCTTGGTGAGGTCGAGCGGCAGCAATATGCTGCGGCACCCATCGTAATGATGCTTGCCATTGATTGAAATAACCGGTACCTTGGCCTGCCTGATCACCCGTGAGGTATTGGCACCGATGAGGTTTTTATCGAGCCTGAGTCGTTCCGATGAATCGTTGGTCCCCATCAGGATAAAGCGGGCATTGTAGTCTTCGGCCACCTTCAGGATTGTAGCCGACACCTTGCCTTTCGACAACAGGGGCATCACCCTGATTCCGGATTTATGACTTACCTCTGCAGCCGTTTCTTCCAGTTTCTGGTTGATTTTCACAATCATCTCCTGGTTTTGATCGCGCGAGAGCAGGCCACTGAACATATCATTATCTTCGAGCACATATAACAACACGATTTCGTAGTCCAACAGCTTGGCCATATTGTATGATTGCTCAAGTGCGATCATGGATTGCTCATTGAAATCAATCGGTATAAGCAGGGAATAGGGTTTTGCCGACATGGTAATATTTGTTTGTTATTTTTGCAAATGTATTTAATTCGATTTACTCTTCAAAATTAAGTCTGATGCCGCGAATTCCTGAATCTCAATTAGTTTTACACCACGATGGATCTGTCTATCACCTTCGGCTCAAACCTCACCAGCTGGCCCAATCCGTGATCCTTGTTGGTGATCCGCAGCGGGTTCAGAAGATTTCGGGCTTCTTCGACCGGATTGAACATGAGGTGGCCAACCGCGAAATCATCACCCACACCGGCACCTTTAAGGGAAAACGCATCACGGCCATGTCGACAGGGATGGGAACCGACAACATCGACATTGTGTTGAATGAACTCGATGCCCTTGTCAATATTGACCTTGAAACCCGTATGACCAAACCCACCCATGCCAGCCTGAACCTTGTGCGCCTTGGCACTTCCGGTGCACTCCAGGCCGATATTCCTGTTGGCGACAGCTTTGTTGCGGGGGAGCAGGCGCTTGGTCTCGATGGGCTCCTGTATTTTTATGAACAGGCAGCTCAGGTCATCGACCACAAAATGACCTCAGCCTTTACCACCCATGCCCAGTGGCCGGGAAACCTGCCTTCGCCTTATGTGGTAGCAGCCTCCGAAAAACTGCTCAACCACATTGCCGCAGGCTATCGGCGTGGCATTACAGCCACCTCACCCGGATTTTACGGCCCGCAGGGACGTGCATTGCGCCTCGCCCTGGCCTTTAAAGCCATGAACCATAATATGGAAAGCTTTGATTACAACGGCCACAAAATCACCAACTTTGAAATGGAGTCATCGGCATTGTACGGTCTAAGCCGGTTGCTCGGGCACGAAGCCCTCACCATCTGTGTCATCATTGCCAACCGCGTAACCGAAAAGTTTTCGGATCAGTACCAGCCATTTATGGAAAAACTGATCCTGAACACCCTCGACCGCCTCGTCAGTCTCCCTGCATAATCATCCCTTCAGGCTCGGTTCACGCGTATCCGGATTATCCCCTTAACGGGGATATTGTTTAACGAATTTTTGTTTTCATTAAACATTTCAGCCTATTGCTTGTTTATAGGTTACACTTAAGCAACAATACGATCATGAAACTGAACGGAAATAACCACGATACAATCGTTTTAACCAACAACAATAAACCACGCGATATAGAAGCATTGTGGGCTCAGGCCGACTTCATGGGCGATGAACATATTGCCACCAGCGCCGACACCCCAATGCGACAGGATGCCTTCGATATGGACGATGCAGCCAAAATGGCCATCATCGAGAAACATTTTGCCCAGATCATGCAGACCCTTGGCCTCGACCTGACCGACGACAGCCTGATGGGAACGCCGCACCGGGTGGCAAAAATGTATGTGAAAGAAATATTCCACGGCCTGAATCCAGCAAACAAGCCCAAAATGTCGGTGTTTGACAATAAATTCAAATACGGACAAATGCTCGTCGAAAAAAACATCGGCCTGAACTCAACCTGCGAACATCATTTTCTGCCCATCGTTGGGAAAGCGCATGTGGCTTACATCTCGAGCGGAAAGGTCATCGGCCTGTCGAAAATCAACCGCATCGTCGATTATTTCGCACGCAGGCCGCAGGTACAGGAACGGCTCACAGTGCAAATCGCAAACGAACTGCGCAAGGTGCTCCAAACTGAGGATGTGGCTGTGGTGATTGATGCACGGCATATGTGTGTTTCCTCGCGCGGAATACAGGACGAAGGGAGTGCCACTGTTACGGCCGAATATGCGGGCAAATTCCTCGATGCCAAAGTAAAAGAAGAATTCCTGACCTACATCGGGATGTAAAGCTGATGTTTCGCGGCATTTGCTGCAGCATTGTTTACGTGGAGACCCAACAACAATGCCCTGGCACCCCTGGCCAGGTCAATTGCTGTTTACGCGGATTGGCCCCAAATCCTTTCTGATGATTTCGATGGCAGGCTTAAAAGGACTACTTTTGCAGGTAAATCAGTATGCCTTATGGAAACCACCGAAACAAAAATTCATGATAACCACCTGAAAATTGGCATCACCCATGGCGACATCAATGGCATTGGTTATGAAGTGATTATTAAGGCCCTGGGCGATAATCGCATCCTCGACTTTTTCATTCCGGTGATCTATGGCCAGTCGAAGGTTGCCTCCTTCCACAAAAAGAACGTCAATGTGGGTGAATTCAATTTTAACCTGATCAAAGATGCCGGACAGGCACACCCAAAGCGCATCAATATCGTTAACTGCACCGAAAACGACCTCAAAATCGACCTTGGTCAATCGACAGAAATTGCCGGACAGGCATCGCTCATGGCGCTCGAAATGGCTGTCAGCGACCTGAAATCAGGCAAGATTGACGCCCTTGTCACTGCCCCGATCAATAAGCAGAACATTCAGTCAGAGCGGTTTCATTTTCCCGGTCACACCGAGTTTCTGGCCAACCACTTCGGCCAGGCAGAGCCTTTGATGATTATGGTTTGGGAAAACCTTCGGGTGGCTACGCTCACGGGGCATATTCCACTGAAAAACGTTGCTGAAAAAGTTAGCGGGAAGCTGATATTAAGCAAGCTGGAGATTCTGAATCACAGCCTGAAACAGGACTTCGGCATCACCCGTCCGAAAATTGCCATTCTTGGCCTGAACCCACATGCCGGCGACGGCGGTTTGCTTGGCACAGAGGAAACTGACATCATCATACCTGCTATGGAGAAAGCAAAAGCCGCCGGAATACTGAGTTTCGGGCCTTTTCCTGCCGATGGCTTTTTTGGTGCAGGATCATGGAAGAAATACGATGCAGTACTGTCGATGTATCACGATCAGGGCCTCACAGCCTTCAAGAGCCTTGCTTTCGACGGTGGGGTAAATTACACGGCCGGCCTTTCCATCGTCAGAACTTCCCCTGCCCATGGCACAGCCTATTCCCTTGCCGGTAAAGACGTGGCTTCGGCCGAACCTTTCCGCCAGGCGCTTTACCTTGCACTGGAGCTCGTTAAAAAACGCTTCGAATACACCCAGCTGACGGCTAACCAGCTCACATCAACCGTTCATCAGACAACCAACGAATAAGGTTGTATGCAACACCGTACCTATACACTGAGCCAGGTTGCCACCATAGTGAAAGGAAAGGTGGTCAGGAGTCATGCCGATGACCTTGTTATCAGAGACATACTGATTGACAGCAGGCAACTTGTTTCGCCGGATCAAACCTTGTTTTTCGCACTTGTTTCGCCGCGCAACAACGGGCACAAATACCTGGAACAGCTGTTCGGTAAAGGTGTCAGATCCTTTGTTGTCAGTCAGTTGCCGGTAAACAGGAAATTGTTTGCCGGTTGTTCCTTTGTGCTGGTCAACAACACCATGGCTGCGCTTCAGTTGCTTGCCGCATTTCACCGGAGCTGTTACAACATTCCGGTGATCGGCATCACCGGCAGCAACGGAAAAACCATAGTGAAAGAATGGCTGTTTCAACTGTTAAACCAGGACAAAGATGTCATCCGTAGCCCGAAAAGCTATAATTCACAGATCGGTGTGCCCCTGTCGGTGTGGCAAATGGATGATGCACATGAGCTTGCAATTTTTGAAGCCGGAATTTCGGAACCCGATGAAATGGAGCGCTTGCAGCAAATCATCAGGCCAACCATAGGTGTATTCACAAATATCGGCCAGGCCCACGACGAAAATTTTATCCAGAGCATACAGAAGGCCGGCGAAAAGCTGAAGTTATTCACCAAGGTGGATGTGCTGGTCTACACCCCGGATCACACTGATATTCAGGAGGTGTTTATCAAATCAGGGCTCAACAGGAGGATCAGGGCCTTTACCTGGAGCCGGAAAAACGAGGCTGACCTGATGGTGACTTCCATCACCCACCAAGGCCACCAAACGCGCATTCTGGCCTTGTTTAACCAAAAACCACTCAGCATACTCATCCCTTTTACCGATGCGGCTTCCATCGAAAACGCCCTGCATTGCTGGTCGGTGATGCTGGTGCTGGGTATCGGCCAGGACATCATCGCTGAACGCATGAAGCACCTGACGCCCATCGCCATGCGGCTTGAGCTCAAGGAAGGCATCAACAACTGCACCATCATCAACGACTTCTATAACTCCGATGTCAACTCGCTGGGGATTGCCCTCGATTTTCTGAACCAGCAAAACCAGCACAAGGAGCGCACTGTTATTTTGTCCGATATCCTTCAGAGCGGACGCAACGAAGTTGATTTGTACGGTTTTATAGCAGCATTACTCGAGGCCAAGGGGGTGACGAGAATCATTGGCATTGGGCAGGCCATCAGCCGGCAGGCCGATAAATTTGCCAGCGAAAAGGAATTTTATCCCAACACAGAGGCTTTCATCAGCCAGTTTGCCTTCGCCTCGCTCAGCAACCAGACGGTATTGCTGAAAGGCGCGCGCCTATTCGAGTTTGAGCGCATCAGCAACCTGCTGCAGCAGAAGGCACATGAAACCGTCCTCGAGATCAACCTCAACAACCTGATCGCCAACCTGAACAGCTACAGGTCGAAATTGCTTCCAGGCACAAAAATCATGGCCATGGTCAAAGCTTTTGGCTACGGCAGCGGCAGTTATGAAATCGCCAACCTGCTGCAGTTTCACCATGTCGATTACCTGGCCGTGGCCTATGCCGATGAAGGCGTCGAGTTGCGCAAGGCTGGCATCAGCACGCCCATCATGGTGATGAGTCCCGAAGAAAACAGCTTCGATGCCATGATCAGGCATCAGCTCGAACCAGAAATATTCAGTTTCAGGATATTGGGTCTGCTCGAAGAAACCATTGAGCGCATGGCCCTGACCGGCAACAACCCGGTAAAGGTCCACCTTAAGTTCGATACCGGGATGCACCGCCTTGGCTTTGCCAAAGACGAACTTCCCGAACTGATCGAACGCATCGAAAAGAACAAGATGCTCTATGTGCAATCGGTCTTTTCGCACCTGGCCGCATCTGACAAGCCAGGCCATGACGACTTCACGCATCAGCAAATTGTGCTGTTTACCGAAATGAGCGATTATCTCATTGCACATACGCCACATGCCGTGTCGAGGCACATCCTCAACTCAGCGGGCATCAGCAGGTTTGATGACGCACAGTTCGATATGGTCAGGCTGGGTATTGGCATGTATGGGGTGCAGGGAGTGGAAAACGGTGGCGAGCAACTTCAGACGGTCTTATCGCTGAAATCGACAATCACCCAGATCAAAACAATCCCTGCCCACGACAGCATCGGTTACAACAGGAGCAGCATCGTGGACCGGGAAACACCCATCGGCATCGTTCCCATTGGATATGCTGACGGATTGTCGCGTTTGCTGGGAAACGGCAAAGGCTGTCTGTGGGTGAATGGCAAAGCCGCCCCCATCATCGGCGATGTGTGTATGGATATGTGCATGCTCAAGCTCACTGGCATTGATGCTGCAGAAGGTGATACCGTGGTTGTTTTCGACGAGCAGCATCCCATCGGCATGATTGCTCAGGATGCACACACAATTCCTTATGAAATCCTCACCCGCATCTCAAGGAGGGTAAAGCGGGTGTATTTCCTGGAATAGCCGCAACATGTTCCGGGTTTCCAGAACCTGTTAATTACTCTTTAACGGTACTTTTGCCTAAGTATTCGATGCTGAAATCATCAAAATAAACGGTGTCGCTGCTTCTGTTCCACACAAAAGCCTTGAACCGGCCATCGGTGTACACCGCAGGGATTTCGGCGATCATGCTGAGTTTTCCCCAGCCTGTAGCATCAGTTTCAACCACATCGTGCTGTACTGCTGAGTAGCCTTTTTCGGCATAGGCTGTGAAGACCACCGAGGCCTTCGCATTGGCCGGATATTTCCACACGGTAACAAGGTATCTGTCGCCCTTTTCCGCCGAAAAGTCAATGCCGGCCCCATAAGGGTCGGAGGGAGTGAGCTTCACAGCCCGTTTACCGCTGTGGTATTTTTCTTCGCTTAGCAGATCAGCCCCGCTGAAATGGTAATGTTTGCCGGGGGAAATAAACCTGTCGCCGGCTTCGTTCAAGGCTTCGAAACCGGTTTCGGCTTGTTCACGGATGCCGACCTTCAGTACTGGCACCGACCGGTATATGCCTTCGATAGCCAGCGTATAATCGAGTGGGTCGAGCAAGTCGTAATACGTCAGGTCGGCACTCATGCGGCCAAACATATGCCAGTAAGCAGCTTTCGACATGCTGTCGTAATGCAGCGATCCGTTTTTATACTGATAGGTTTGAAACACATTCAGCTTCACCAGCAGCAACGACAGCACCATCAGCAGGATGAAAACGACCTTCGATCGCCGGAAAGCCCTACCTAACAGCACCGCCAAAGGGATGGCCATCAAACCGTAGGAATCCACCAAGGGCCTCGCCCCGAAACTTCCTCCGTACCACCACGACCACCACGAAAAGATCAGGTATACATTGAATATCAAAAAGATGATCATGGGCAGCGCCAGTCCTCTATGCGTTTTCCACAGCGGCCACAGCCCAATAACGGCCAGGGCCATTAACGGGGTGTAGACAAACCACCCTTTTCGGTAACTAAACAGTCCGTCGAGTATCTGCGGATTAGCAAAGAAAAACCCTTCATTGTTGTAGCTGTAAAATAGCCAATGCCCCGTGTTGACCTTCCAAAAGATGAGCTGCGGCAACACCACCATGAATGCGGCCAGCAGCAGCAAAGCAAGTGCCCGCCAGCGCTTCAGGAAAAAGCTGATGCGGGGGCCGGCGTCGGAAAAACTCCGGATACCGTAGAAGATAAAAAACAGGGAAATCAGCGCATTCGCAGGCCTCACAAGCACAATTAATCCATAGATCAAACCGGTAAACACCGCATGTTTTCCTGTCGGTTCGGCATACCATCGCATGGTCTGCCACACAAAAACCGTGAATAATGCGAAATTATACACATGTGGCATGGTGGCCTCAAGGGTGCTGTAATACAACAGGTTGGTGGCAAAAACCACCAACAGCAGGGTGATGGCAACCAGGCTGTCATCGGCATATTTTTGCAGAATCTTTCGCAGATAGATCAGCCCGACGACAAGGTAAAACAAGGCACTGAACACCAGAAAAAAGAAATAAGGCGCGGTGTAGCCATGGGTTTCGTATCCCAACAGCCAGGCTGAAAGATGACCTAGCAGAAAAAAAGGCAGGTAAAGAAATGCCAGTCCCATGGTCATTTTCTGATAGGTGCCGCCATCAGCTGTTTTGGAGTTATACATCTTGTCCTTAAAAAAATCAGGGTCCTTGTCCTGGAACCTGAAGCTAAGGTCGTGGTAGATAAAGGCCGCCGGAAGATAGCTGTAATAGCTGATGACATCATCGGCCACCACCTTGCGGTTGCGTAACCACAAATGGTTGTTGAAATTCACATCAACAATGATCAGCGCGATGAGCACAATGCTGGCCTTTGACAGGTTCCGGGTAACAAAGGCTGTTTTCGCTGACATCAGCTGCCAGTATACGGATATTTTGCGCAAAAAACCTTGATTGGCCTTTAACTTCATCCGGCAAAAATCCAAAAATAATCCCATATGCAGCCCCGCAGATCATAAAAAGTCGTGCGGACAGTTTCTGCGTTAACCTTAAACATTTTCATTAGGGCATGGCATTGGCTTTTTTTCTTTGAGCAAGGAGTCAGCTTTACCAAAAAACATGGTATAGGCAGTACCCAATTAATGTGGGAGTGCAGTTAAATTGTTTCGCTGGATTTCTTTTTCGACAAAAGTTGTTTTACCGCGCGGGCATCCTGTTTTACCTGATCAAGCGAGATGGGCATCAGAAACCAGAACACCAGTCCGATGATGCCGCCCCAGAGGAAGAAGGCGCCGAACTGCAACAATGAAAAAGACAGGGCCAGTTCGGGTGTGATCCCGTAGAATGCGAGCAGATACACCAAACTCACTTCCCTGGTTCCGAAGCCGGCCAGAGAGATGGGCAAAATGCTCACAAGGCCCACAACGCTGAGGATGATGGCAATGTCGATGATGGGCATGCTGACTCCCAGCGACAAAAAAATCAGGTCGATGGCCCCGTAAAATCCCAGGTAGGCAGCCAGTGTGATGAGCCACAGCAGCAGGGCTTTTCCGCTCACAGCCTGATCCACACATGATTGCACAAAGCGCAATGGCCGGAGCGCATCGGGTTTTTTGGTGGCAAGCAGGCGCTTCAACAGCCATGCGGCAAGAAACAATCCCAGAAAAAACAAGCCGATTCCAATGGCTGCAGCGGTATACACTTCATGGATGCCTATCTGCCCATAATAAATAAGGCCGGCAAACGACAGCATGAACAAGACCCCCAGATCGAAAATGCGGTCGGTTACAATCGTCCGGAAGGAAGGCACAAAATCGATGTCAACCTCCTCGCGGAGATAATACAGGCGTGCAATCTCGCCAATGCGGCCGGGAGTGACCACACCAATGGTGAACGAAGCCATATAGGCCTTGAACGATTTCCAGGGACTGTAATAATGGCCTTCGGTGCGGATGATCCAGTGCCAGCGGTAGCTCTTGACGCCCAGGACAAGCGCAACACCCGTTAACGAAAGCAGGTAGAGCGGCAGGTTCAGTTTGTCGAAGATGACCACAAACGACTGTTTATCAAAGTCGATGAAACGAAAAAGCAATACAAGAATCACTGCCGATCCTGCCAGTTTGATCAAAAAACTACGGGTCGATTTTCCCATGAGGCGTAGCGTTAGGGTTTTTTTCGTTTTACTGAGTAGGTCGATTTTTTCCAGATGGTGCGTGTTCGCTCGAAGACTCCCCCGATCAATGCAGGCGGAAACAATTCGACCAGCCAGCGGGCAAACCTTGTGCCCATCAGGATAAACAAACTGCTGATCACAATTTCCATCAGGTAACGCGAAAAAGCAAATCCGCCCGGCTGATAACCGTAGTCGGGCACTGATTTACCCAGCATCTTCCTGAATTTGATCCTGATGAATCCACCCCGTTTTTTAAAGTCGTAGCCATGCGAATGCATGCTGATGGCTTCCTGTTCATCGATCTGGCTGAAGCGCAGCGCACCTTCGCTGATCATCTGCTGCAAAATGCTTTCTCCCTGTGCCGACCTGCTGATGATCATCGAAAAACCTTTTCCACGCTCTTCATACACCGGCGCCCAGGCGTCGCCGCCCGAAATATCGGTGAATTCATTGGTCAGGTCGGTGCAATACAGGCTGTTGCGCAGGATGTGAAATGGAATGAGGTAGTTGGCGTGAAACTTCTTCAGGGTGATCACACGGCCACTGCTGAATTCAACGCGCATATTTCCGGGCCATTCGCCGTATCTGAAATACAACCTGCTGATATTTCTGTAGTCCTTCTCACCATAGGTGCGCAGGAAGCTGGTGATGGATGAAAAATGCAGGGTGTTTCCGTAAAACGGTCCGAAAATGTACCGGATGTTTTTCACCGAAGGATGGTTCATTGCCTGGAGCAAGCGCACTGACTGAATTTGTCCGGGCAGGCCCACATAGGCCAGCCTGCCCCTGAAAGCTTCCATCGCAGGCAGAATCTCGTTCACCGAGCTGATGATGTATTTGCTTTGGGCAGCTTCGAGGATCTGTTCACGGCTGGTTGCAATGAAGGCCTGTGTCAGCCAGGGCTCATCGGCCGACATCCCAAGCACCACGGCGCCCTCAATCATCTTTTTTTCGAGCAGCCATATCAGCACAGCCGAAATAACCCCTCCTGATGCGCCGGCTTTGCGTATTCCACCGTCAGTGGCATGGCCAATGCCAATGCGGAAATAGGGTCCGGTAAACGTGTGAAAATTAGGTGTTTCAGGATAAATACGCTTACGGTTTTCGACAAAGTCGAACGATTTGCCCGGGCATGCCTTCCACAGCAGCCCGGCCAGTGCATCATCAATGGGGCCTGTTACCGTTGGCCGGTAAGCGCCTGTTTTTTCGACAAACTGCACGCTGCCACCCGACAAGCCAACACAACTGCCGCACCTGTTGCACAGATGTGAGCGCATGACCCGTTGCAGTGCATCAATATTTTTCACACACGTAAAATTGTCTGATTCCACATTCGGCCAACAGGCTTCCCTGAAACGCATTGATGATGCGTTCGCCAAACTGCTGAAGGGACGCAGGTCCAACAGGGATTAATACGGTTCCCTTGTGCAGCTTCAGTTTCCAGCCTGCTTTGTTCAGCATGGCCTTTACCTCGGCCGAGGGCAAAAAGCGATGGGGGCCTTCGCCATGGCCGCCAAATAGCGCAGTGAATACACGGTAAGGCCATTCGCTCGTCGCCGGCGGACAACTCAGCACCAGCAAGGCTTCAGCTGTACTGACACGGTGAAGCTCGTGCAGAAACTGCATGGGATCGGCTGTATGCTCAAGTGTTTCGAGGCTCAGCACCCGGTCAAAACAGGCGTCACCAAAGGGTAAACGGCTATAGGTTTCAAGCTTCACCTGTCTGCTTTCAGGCCTGATTTTCAGGGCTTCGGATATGAGTCCGGCCGATATTTCGGCGTTGGTGACTTCTGCCCCGGGATACGCCCCTAAGATAAAGTCGGTGGCTTCGGCATCGCGGCTGGTGATATTCAGTACCCGGCTTTCGCGCGACAGCTTCAGGTGCTGCATGCTTTCGGAAAAACGCTGGTCGTGGGCTGCCTTTACCTTGTTGTTTTCGGCGATATACACAGCGGCAACCCTGTCCCAGTGAGCTTCTACCTCGCTGTCAGTCCAGCTGTTGCGGTGGTCGGTATGGTCGTAGCGCCTGGTCATGAGCGTTTGGTTCGGTTAAGCAGGGCAATCTGATCGGCCAAAAGGCCAAAGAAAAAGATAAACATCCCCATGATGACCAACAGCATGGCGCTGTTGGGGAAACGATTCGCGATCATATACCCAAAAATGCCCCAGACCATGCCAAGGGCAAACACCAGTGCGCTGGCCGGGAAGAAGATTTTGAGCGGGTTGAACAGCATAATGATCCTGAGCAGCAGCAACATTGTCTTGGAACCGTCTTTCAGGAATTTCACATTGCTGTTGCGCCCTTTGCGTTCGTGAACCACAATGGGGAAAGTGCCCACCGTATACCCTTCTTTTAAAAACGCCAGCGTAGAGGTCGTCGAAAACGAGAAGCCATTGGGCATGATGTGCAGCAGTTCGGTGATAAGTTTGCGGTCGAAGCCACGAAAACCGGAGTTGTAGTCGGGCAGGGGCTGTTCTACCAGGTGCTCACCAACCATACGGATGATGCGCTTTCCGCTTTTACGGCTTTTCACCTGGAACGAATCGGCCGTGCGCTCACCAATCACCATATCATAGTCATCGAGCATGGCGATGAGTGTGCCAATGTATGTTGGGTCGTGCTGGCCATCACTGTCGAGGATAACGACCTTTTCCCCCCTGGCTTTGCGGATGCCTGTTTTCAGCGCAGCTCCGTAGCCTTTGTTGGTATTGTGCCGGTAGCATTTCACCGGAAATTCCCTGATGATGCCCAGGGTGTTGTCGGTGGAACCATCGTCGACATAAATGACTTCATATTGTTCGTGAAACTTCATTTCGACAATGCGCTCGAGGCCTTGCCTGATACCTTCTTCCTCATTAAATGCGGGGATAACGATACTGATAGCGGGTGCTTGCAATGCGGTCGGATTTAAATAATGGCAAAGGTAACAATAATGAACTATTTCGTACCTAATCTTTGCTTAAGGCTGTGTGTTAACCTACTGAAAAGTTTCAGCCAACAATGGCTTTGATCAGGCCCTTGGTTTCTGCCAAACCCAATAATCAGCCTTGATTGGACTTTGCCCATAAATGCGTAGTTTTGCCAACAAATTGCGTTCAATGGCTAAAATGCTCAGTGTCATTATTCCGGCTTACAATGAGGCCGATTTTATTGAAAGCGTGCTGCAGCATGTTTGTAACAGCCTGGAAAAAAACAAGATCGACGCTGAAATCATTGTTGTTGATGACGCATCAACAGACAAAACCCTCGAAAAAGTGGCTCATTTCCAATCGGAGCATCCCGGGCTTGAACTACGGTGGATTGCATCGAAGCCAAACAAAGGAAAGGGTTTTGTTATCCGCGAAGGCATTGCAGCGGCCACAGCCGATTATGTACTTATTCAGGATGCTGATTTTGAATACGATCCGGGCGAATATCCGCTTTTACTCGAGCCTGTGCTGAAGGGCATGGCCGATGTTGTTTACGGATCACGGTTTTCGGGCGGCAACCCGCACCGCATCCTGTTTTTCTGGCATTCCATCGGAAACAAGTTTTTAACCATGTTGTCGAATGCATTTACCAACCTGAACCTGACCGATATGGAAACAGGGTATAAGTTGTTTAAGCGCGAAATTATCCAACAGATCAGGCTAAAGGAAAACCGTTTTGGGTTTGAGCCGGAAGTAACGGCCAAGATTGCGCGTCATCCGGGCATCCGGATTTATGAGGTGGGCATTTCGTATTATGGCCGCACCTATGCCGAAGGCAAAAAGATTACCTGGACCGACGGGATGCGGGCAATCTGGTGCGTTTTGAAATACAATGTATTCAGCCGCTGAAGCTGGGAAGGCATCCCAACTGTAAGCCGCAGGAGCCTGAAGGGCTCCAATATGAATCCCGACAAACAAGGAATTCCACGGAGCCTGAAGGGCTCCAATATGAATAGAAGAAACATGTGAAAAAGTCCATGGAGCCTGAAAGGCTCCAATATGAATCCCGACAAACAAGGAAGTCCATGGAGCCTGAAGGGCTCCAACATGAATCCCGACAAACAAGGAAGTCCATGGAGCCTGAAGGGCTCCAACATGAATCCCGACAAACAAGGAAGTCCATGGAGCCTGAAGGGCTCCAACATGAATCCCGACAAACAAGGAATTCCACGGAGCCTGAAGGGCTCCAACATGAATAGAAGAAACATGTGAAAAAGTCCAAGGAGCCTGAAAGGCTCCAATATGAATCCCGACAAACAAGGAATTCCACGGAGCCTGAAGGGCTCCAATATGAATCACGCCCAACCACCCCGGTCAATCATCTGCCCCTCAGTTTTCGCCAACAGATCCGTCAACCTTTGCCGGTATTATTCAAGCCCTTCAGGCTTGTGATTGGATTTTTTTTCCTATTCATATTGAACCCCTTCAGGGTTCCGGGATTGTGGCCTTAGTCTGATTTATTCATATTGAACCCCTTCAGGGTTCCGGGATTGTGGCCTTAGTCTGATTTATTCATATTGAACCCCTTCAGGGTTCCGGGATTGTGGCCTTAGTCTGATTTATTCATATTGAACCCCTTCAGGGTTCCGGGATTGTGGCCTTAGTCTGATTTATTCATATTGAACCCCTTCAGGGTTCCGGGATTGTGGCCTTAGTCTGATTTATTCATGTTGAACCCCTTCAGGGTTCCTTCAAAAGGTCCCCGACTTATTTATGTTGTACCCATTCAGGCTTGTGATCACAATATCAGGCCTTTTTGTGCAACCCGATACGCATAATTTGCGTAAAAGAATATCCAACAGCTTATTTCATTAATATCCCATCAATGATGAGCACCTACACCCAAATCCTTTATCAGCTCGTATTTGGCCCCCGGGCACATCAATCTTGTTTGAAGAAAAACCACCGCGAACAGCTTTTCAGGTATATGTGGGGCATACTCGAAAACAACAAATGCCATGTTTACCGAATCAATGGTGTTGAGGATCACCTGCATATTATCACCCACTTGCATCCGACCATTGCCCTTTCGCAGTTAATCAGCGATTTAAAACTTGCCAGCTCGGCATTTATCAGCGAACAACATCTTTTTCCCGGTTTTGATGGCTGGCAGGAAGGGTATGGCGCATTCACCTACTCCATCAAAGAAAAAGACAGGCTGATTGATTATGTCATCAACCAGGAAGCCCACCATGAAAAAACAGGCTTCAGGGAAGAGTACCGGAGCCTGCTGAAAGAACACGATATCACATTCGACGAAAAATACCTGCTGTAAGGCCGGATTGGTTCAGATCGGGCTTCCTTAACAATAACATCTTCTATTTCATACAACCAATCATATGTTTACTGCTGCATTTAGCCTGTGGGTTGGTTCTCATAGTTATTGTTCTGGATAATACCGAAAAGCTTCTTTAATCCACCAGTCAATCCGGAATAAAGTTTTTAATTAATTCTTTTGCACTCCCGGATTCATTGTCTACCTTTGTTTACCTCTTAATATTTTGGTTAAAGCATGTTTAATTTAGCACCCCCGAACAGGCGATCATCATCCGCGGTAATTTTTCTGATACTGGTCCTTGGTTTGATCAAATTTAGCTTCCTACAGAATAACATCCTTAGCTACGACTATTTCGGTTTGTATCTTTACCTGCCGGCCACCTTCATTTATCACGACCCTGCCATCAGTGATATGGCCTGGATTGAACACATTAATGCGGTGTACAAGAACACCCATATGTTTTATCAGTTACAAACCGTTGGGTCGTTTCACCTCATCCGTTTTTTTTGCGGGATGGCCATCCTGCTTTCACCTTTTTTCTTTCTCGGACATTTGCTGGCCTTGCTTACCGGTCAGCCTGCCGATGGATTTTCAGCGCCTTATCAGCTGGCAATGACCATAGCCGCCTGGTTCTATGTTGCTGTTGGCTTGATATTTATCAGAAAGGTTTTGCTGAAATTTTTCAGCGATAACATCGTTTCACTCAGCCTCATCGCCTTGTATCTGGGGACGAACCTCCTCTTCTGGACAACCTTTGATGCCGGTGCCCCGCACACCATCCTGTTTACCTTGTATGCCATGTTGTTGTGGTTTACCATTCGCTGGCACGAAAATCCGAAGAAAACATACGCCATGTTAATCGGTCTGCTCCTGGGATTGATCATCGTTTCGAGGCCAAGCGAAATCATTGCGGCTTGTATTCCCTTGCTCTGGGGAATATCTGATATGAGCAGCTTCAGGCAAAAAGCAACACTCATAAAGAAACATTACGGGCATCTGTTTGTGTTGTTCTTCTTTACGTTTTTAGCAGGGCTGCCTCAAATTTCTTACTATTATCATTATACAGGCAAAATATTTCTTGATACATACACTGATCCGCAATCAAGCCTTGATTTCTCAAATCCCCGTTTTGCCTGGGTGCTTTTCAGTTTCCGAAAAGGTTGGTTTATCTATGCGCCACTGATGTTTTTTGCTGTACTTGGTTTTTTTCCGCTTTGGAAGCGTCATCCGACAATTGTCCCGGCATTGATCATTTTTACCGCCCTTAACCTGTTCATCATAGCCTCGTTCACCAGCCTGATCAGTTATGGCTGGAGGGCTTTCATTCAATCCTATGCCCTGTTGGTTTTTCCTTTGGCAGCAAGTATTGCATTCATTGCGAAGAAACACAAATTCATTCAATGGCTTTCTGTGCTGGTGCTATCGTTTTTTATTTGGTTAAGCGCAATACAGGGCTATCAAATAATGTGGGGAATCATTGATGGTTCACGCATGACAAAAGCATATTATTTCAGGATTTTCGGCAAAACAAGGGTTTCTGAAACAGATAAAAAACTCTTGCGCTATGACCCTTATACAGACGACAAGGTTGGGAATCACCTGGCTGACACAACAGGCCTTGAGTCCAAAATACTGGCTTTTAATACATTTAATGACAACAGCGAACCTGAAGATCCGGTAAATTCAACCAATCGCGTGTTCTTGTTGAATAAAAGCAAACTATACAGCCCAGCCTGCAAGGTTGAACATGTTAAAATTACTGACAAGGATTATTACTGGGCCCGCATTTCATTTACCTATTACGCTGAACAACCCATTGCCAACAACGAGCTAAAGCTGGTTTGTACCTACACCTATCATGGCCCAATAGAGAATCAGCAGGGAGCGGCTTACAAATACAGGGTTTTCTCAATTAATGAATCTGAATCCGATCAATGGCATCGGTTTGAAAAGGATTATCTTTCGCCTGAAGCATCAAGCAAATACGACCAGTTTGAAACTTACCTATGGTATACCGGCAAAAATGAAGTTTTCATTGACGATTTCCAGGTGAAGATTTTTGAGCCTGCCCAATAATCACCTCTAATTAGGGTCTGCTGATTTTCTACCCAGCCAAATTTAAATGAAATCCGATTAGGCTTGATCTTTCTGGTTGCCAAATTAATTTTTGTATCAATTTTTGTAATTTTCTGAGCCAATTTAAAATGGGCACAAAAAATCCAGGGTATTTTTCAGCTACCTTTGTTTATCTCAAAATTTTAAGGTTTACGCATATTTCCCGGTAAACCTGAGCAAGCTCTGATTAGGTTTTTACCTCTTTGATCATTTCAATACAACTCAGGTTCTAAATTCAGTGCTATATATTCTTCTGGCATCTTTATGGTACAAAATTTTAATAAAAGCTAATTTCCATACAATTTTATGAGATCATTACGGATTAGGCTCGGGAAAATAGGGAACATTATCTCTCATAACTGGATGATTATTAATAAATACGCCAATTATTTCCTTTTTTTCATTTAATATTTCTTTATACACTTTTGAACCCTTCTTATATATGATCAATTCATCTATTATAGATTTAGTACCAGATGTAGCAATAGCATAATCAACTTCGTAAATTTCTATTAAGCCCTTGTCCTTCTGAGGTTGAAATTCAAGTTCCATCATCGACCAGTTTCCATCAATTACAGGACTAATCTTAGGTGCGCCATATTTCAACCAATTTTTATTCTCAGTTACTATGCATAAAGCGTTTAATACACCCTGACCATAATTAGGGCCGTTATTATACTTCCAATAACTAAGCACATAGGTGTTATTTGGTTGAAGCAATCCAGAGTCAAAGCATGCCAATAGATTGTATTTACCGCTGTACCCATAGTATGCCCCTAACCCAAAATATACAGTATCTCTTTTTAAGGAATTAAAACTGTTGTATAAAACAAGGTTTTCAGATACACTTCCATCAGTTACGTTTTTATCCCCAATACTATCTTTTAATCTTAAATATTCTCTAAATTCCCTTGTCATGTCTACACCAAAAAGTTTGGATGGAGTTATACGATAAAGAGTTCCTAATTCATTTTCAAATATTTTATAAGACCTTTCAACAATATTACGCTCATATGTACTTATGGGATTCTTATTACAATAAACTAGTATGTCAATTTCAGGCATCACACTGCTAACAATCGGCTTCTGGTAATATGGCGGAGCAAGTATTTGCATAATATTTTTACTCTCCCAAATACTAGTATGTGTTAAATAGGTAGCAAATAATGGCAATTTAGTGTGAAACGAAATAATCATTGATTCCTTGTATATTTCTGTCTCGGCACTTTTGCCATAATTTTCTGACCCAATATGAAAAAAAGGTAGTGGTAAAATAGCTTGATATTTTCCTTTGTTAATTTCCTCAATAAGGTTGATGTATGTTGAGTCAAGTAATGATTTGTTAAAAATGTTAGGTGTTTTATCAACAAATTTTGAATAAGAGCGATACACCGGAACTGATTCAATCAGGTATAAAAGTGGAATTATTGAAAATGCAACTTTTAATATTTTACTTCTGGCATAATAATTTAGAAACCAAATGGTGATGATTCCAGAAGCATAATAGAATAGCCAGGCAAAACGCCCAACGGATCGGAATTTTTTAATAATTGGGAATATTTCTATCCAGTTCTCGTGACCCATGTTAAAAGGAAAAGTGAATGAAAATAGTAAGGCTGAAATCGCTGCCAGAGTTAATGACAACAGAAAAATAACATTCCTATCAGGACTCTTTATAAAACTTTTTATCACTAGTAAGAGCAAACTGGGAAATACTAAAAACACTGAAAGAAACCCAATGTAGGCCCAACCTTCCCATTGATTCCAATTTGGTGTAATCTTAAACTTAAAAAAAGCAAACGGCTCACTTTGAAGAAATACAGTATAAACACTCGCCATATATGTAAAAAAACCAGAAGGATTCGTATTCCTCCCGGTGTGAGAATCACTGAGCGAAATCAAGACGAAGAAAATAAGTGTCGGCAAAACTGAGCCAATAAATAACAGAACAGAACTCTTCCTTATTGACGTCTTATTAAAATCAATTAAAATCCAAAAAAAACAAAATAAACCAGTTAAAAAGGCAAGTATCATGCCCAGATAAGCATGTACTAAAAATGCAATAAGTACAAACAAACCAATTCTCAGCTCTCGCCGGGCAAAACGCACATTATTATTAACAGGGATAAGATAATATATTAAAATTGGAATAAAAAAAGAATATGACAATGCTAAATGACTTGCAAAACGATGAAATTGAGGTGCGAGCAAGGAAATACCAATAGCCGCAGTCACAGCCATCGAACTTATTATACCAAGCTTCTTGAATATTTTGAACAGAATAAAAGCGGAAATGACAGGTGATAACACTATTATAAGGTTCAAAAATGGCACAGCAAAATTTTCAGTACCAGGCAATATTTTAGAAATTGCCATAAAGAAAAAAGATATTATGGGCTGGCCATCTGTATAAAAGATGCTTTCTCCGTAAGGATAGTTCATTCCATTGAATTCAAAGATATTGCACCCGTTAAAAATGTAATAAGCGTAGGTGTAGTAATTCTTAATACCATCCGAGCCTGTAATAAGTAAATAACTATTAGGTGAAAATATCACTTTAGCGAAGAACGGTAAAATATATAGTAATACAATTGCAGAAGGAAAATACTGAATGAAATTTCCAAACGAAACACGCTTTGAAATATCAGCAAACCAATTATTTATCAAAGTCTTTTGCATAGCCCCATTTGGCGTCAATTCTCAACATCGAATCAAAAGAAATTCCCGTTTGTTTGCTTTTAATTCAATCATTTTAACGATATCTTGATTTTTCATTAATATACCTTCATAAAATTTAACCCATTCTTCTTCAGTTTTTCGTTTAACTATCGGTTTCGGATAAATACCTTTTGCGGCTAAAGCCTTATCAGGTTCAACAATAAACTCATATAAGGGGGGTTTGGGGTAAAGCTTTCCTAAACTAAATAGATAAGCCTCTTTCGTCATTCCAGACATATGAAGAGACCCATGCATGTATTGTGCAACCTGAAATAAATTATGGCAGATGAAAATTATTACAAGACCACTAATTACTATTATCTTTCCAGGATTTACTTTTCCAATAAACCATTGTAAGAAAGCAGCTATCGCAAGCGCATATACACCATAAAAATCAACATAGCCTCGGTTACCATACCCGGCACCAAACCACCATAACCACCAGGCAGAATTAAGATACACTGACAAAACAAACATAGCTAATACTGCCCAAAACAAATTTCGGAAATTCCTATACAAGAAAAATAATCCTGGAATAATAAATAACATAACGGGGGTATACAAAAACCAACCTTTGCGAAAGCTAAAAAGACTATTAATAACCTGAGGATTCAAAAAATGAAAATGTGCTTCACCGCTATATCCATTATAAAAAAAGTTACCTGTAATAATCTTCCAGTATAAAATTTGTGGAGAAATTGCGAGGAGAAAACCTATAAGAAAAACTATAAGAAATTTTTTTTGTTTACAAAACCAAAATACAACTCTGTTATTGAAACCTTCATTGGACAAATTCCATAACGGTAATATCACACCCACAATTCCATTTGTTGGACGAATTAATAATATTAATGCAAATACAATGCCCAAAAATAAACTCCTCACCAATGATGGTTTGTTATAAAACCTATCGACTAAATAGACAAACAAAATGATAACGAAGAAACTATATGCATGGCTCATACCTGCCTCTCTAGTGGTATAATAAAATAAATTTGTTGCAAGAAAAACCAATAACACAACAAAACTGATTACAATTTCATTAAAGAATTTTCTCATCAGTTTAATTAATAGATAAATACCAAAAAAAACATAAAATAAAGTTCCCAACAGAATACCCACCCGATAAGGCACTGAAAACCCATCACTCTCAAACCCACCTGTAATAGCAACTATATGTGAACCAAGAAAAAAAGGAGCATACATCATTGACATTCCAAGGGTAACTTTGCTTACATAATTACCATTTTCAGTTTTAAACATCCAATATCGCGTACTATATTTTGAAGGATTATCTTCAATAAATTTGAAAGTAAGATCATTCTCAATTATCAATCCTGGCAAAAAAGCATAATAATTAATAACGTCACTTTCAATTATTCCACTTTCGTATTTGAAATCTTTTAAGAAATAAATATTAAAACAAAGTCCAACAACAATGATAATAGCAGCAAGTATTTTATTGAATGAAATATTCATTTTGGAATTTTTATAGACCATTTGCATGAAAACTGCAAGTAAAGCTAATAGGCAACTATTATATTTTTTTCAAATGTAGTAAAATCATTTACCGTATAAACGCACCATTTGCATATATTCCTTGTTGCTACGGATACCTTCAATGATTTTTTGGATTTCAGCGGCTTTTTCCAGCCCGCCATCACCTTCCTCAATGATGGCCTGGTACAGCTCATCGATAAAACCAAAACCAAAACGGTTCATATTGGCATCGGTCTGCAGCAACAGAATAATGTCAGTGTGGCTGATTTCTGTCATCAGATCGACTGATTTGCGGTCAAGAGGCGGGCTGCCATCGGGTGCGTAAATCTGCGCATTATAATACCAAAAGCTGTTAGTACTGAAGCCCCTGAGGGCATAACTCCCGCCAAACCATTGCCAGTAATAGCTGTCGGCAACGGTAATCACCCGGGGCATATTTTGTTTAACCAGGTTTTCGAAGTGGTATTCAGGATATGTCATTGCATAATCGTCGGGCCTCACCATGATGTTCATGCCTTCCCACAAATCCCTGTCGGGCGAACGCAGTTTTTTTGTGCTGCTGATGTTCTGCATGCTGAAATCGACAAAATCGCGGCCGGTAATCCGCTCCATCGACCTGAACACCGAATCGAACACCAGTCCGAGGCCATAATAGCTCCAATGGATACCACATTTCGGGTACAGGGCAAAGCGGCTGGTGTCTTTCATCGATAAAAACCATTCGTTGCAGCCAATAACCGAAACTCCCCAGGCTTTCAGCAGGGCGTGATAATGCGCATAATTGCTTTCTTTAACCGTATCAGGCTTTAACCTTTCAGGAATATATTCGGGGAAAAAGCTGGCTTTGCCAGGCGCCAGCACCACCAGCAAGCCCTTGTTGTGCCGGCGAAGCCATTCGTCAACAACGGCAGTCCGCTCAACATCTGCTTTGATCTTCTCTTCTCCGATAAAATCAATGCCATATAGCGCCTTGATATAATTCATTTCGTAGAGGTAGCCATCCTTTCCACGCACCACACCCATGGCATTCACCGTGTCGAATAAACTGTATTGCAGCTGGTTGTGCAGTCTCACAAGGTCGGGTCTGTAGCCAATGTGGTTTTCGAGGTAGGTGTTCAGGCTGTCCTGATAGGTTCCGTGGTACAGTGCCTGAAACGACAGCACAGGCATGACCGGTTTGCTGATGGCGCCCTTAAGCCCGTGCATCCTGGGCCAGTTGAAATGCTGCTGCACAAATGGCAGTATCATCAGCAATATGATGAGTACAAAACAGCCTTGTTTTACTCCTTTTCGCATCAGAACCTGAAATATATGAACGGATTAAACCCTGAGGAGGTGATGGCGCTCAGGCTGACGATGAACATCACCATGGCCGAAACAGTCATCAGCATCAGGCTACGGAATGTTTGCTGCTTCCCGAAAAGGCGTAGCTGCCAGGATTCGATGGCGGGGAAAACTGCCCACAGGGCAAAAAACGCACCAAATACCAGCAAGGACCAAACCGAAACAGGGGTCAGGATGTCGGTTCCACCACGGAAACTGAACATCCCCTGTATAAAGTCGGTGGCCTGCGCCATGCTTTCGGCCCTGAAAAGCACCCAGCCCACGAGGGTAATCACAAAGGTGATGGCCACACTGGGGATTTTACCAATGGCCTTGTACATCTTCAGCAGGAACAGCTTATCGGCTACGAGGAAAAACCCGTGGAAGGCCCCCCAAACAACAAAGTTCCAGGCTGCGCCGTGCCACAAACCCGAAATCAGAAACACCAGCCACAGATTAAAATACATGCGCATGGGCGTCACGCGGCTACCCCCAAGCGGAATATACAGGTAATCGCGCATCCAGCGACCGAGGGTCATATGCCAGCGTCGCCAGAATTCGGTGATGTTTTGCGAAACATAGGGATTGTTGAAATTTTCGGCGAAATCGAAGCCGATCATCCTGCCCAAACCGATGGCCATGTCGGAATAACCCGCGAAATCGTAATAGATCTGGAAGGCGTAGGTTAAAACCCCCATCCATAACACCGCCGATGAAAGCTGTGTGGGATCAGCCGCAAAAACAGAGTCGGCGTAGGCGCCAAGGGTATTGGCGATCATCACCTTTTTGGCAAGGCCAAGGGTGAAACGGAAGAATCCCGTGAGGCGGTTATCGGCATTTTCGTTGTCGCGCCTGTCGGTAAGTTGTTCGGCAACCTCATTGAAACGCACGATAGGACCGGCAATGAGCTGCGGAAACATCAGGATGTACAAGGCCAGGTCGCTCATCCGTTTTAATGGCGGATGAACGCCGCGGTATACATCCACAGCATAAGTCATTTTCTGGAATGAAAAGAACGAAATGCCGATAGGCAGGGCTATGCGCGTCCAGGTCACGGGTTGCTTGCCAATTTGCTGCAAGATGAAGTCGACATTTTCGATGAAGAAATTGGCGTATTTGAAATAGGCCAGCATGCCGATATTGAGGGCAATGCTTGCCGCAGTGAGCCAGCGTTTTTTGTTTCCCTTTGAAAGGTGAAGAAACTTCACCAGGTAGAAGTCGATGAAGATGCTGCCCAGGACAATAAAGATAAAGTCGGGGGCACCCCAGGCATAGAAGAAAACAGAAGCGATGAGGGCCACATAGTTTTTCAACATGCGGGGCACCACGAAATAAAGGATCAGAAAAGCCGGGAGGAAATACAACAAAAACAGGCTACTGCTGAAAACCATATGCAGGCATTTTGATTAAAACAGGCAAATTTATGGGATTAAAATTATATAGGCAGTTTATTTGTCCTTTTCCTTCATTTTTATTCACATTGAACCCCGTCCAGGTCAGGGAATCGGACGCAGGAGCCTGAGTGGATCCAATATGAATCAGTCCCACCGTTTATTTCAATCACCGGTACCCCGCGTTTTTCATCACCTGGTTCGGCAGCATTTGCCGATGTTGTTCAGGCCTTTCAGGGTACAGGAATGGATTTATTTATAAGGCAAACTTTCACAGAACCACTGATGCCTTGGGCCCTTTGCTTCCGGCGACCTGCCGTTTGGGTGGGTTGCAACAAACAGCAGCCTCAAATGAAACCCTCCATAATCACGGCCCCTGATTTGATGGATTTCGCCCAACTTCAGCATTTCCATCGGGTAAATGTGGGTTTAAACAAAGGTCTTCCTATTCATCAGCGCGAATTTTTATCTTTGTCACTGATTCTATGCAAATACAGGCAAAAAACACAACACTAACTGACTCATGATCAAACCGGTTTGGCAATTTGTTTCTGAAAAACAAAAGACCCGCCTGGCATTCGCACTGTTGATCCTGCTTGCGGTCATGCCCCTTTTCGGCAACCTGGGCAATCTCCCGATCAGGCAATGGGACGAAGCACGGCTGTCGGTGAATGCCTACGAAATGATGAAAAGCGGCAATTTGCTGGTTACCACCTACCAGCACATGCCCGACCTCTGGAACACAAAGCCACCTTTTCTCATCTGGCAACAAGCCCTGCTCATGGGCTGGATTGATGAACCGGAACTGGCCATGCGCATCCCTTCGGCAGTGGCTGGATTTTTTACCATCATGCTGGTTTTTGTGTTTGTTGCACGCAAATTCGGCGATTACCGCTTTGCCTTCGCTGCAGGCCTCGTTCTGCTGACTTCGGCCGGTTATGTGAACCTGCACGCCACCCGCACCGGCGACTACGATGCGATGCTGGTGCTCTTTACAACACTTGCTGCACTTGCGCTTTGGCTTTATGCTGAAGACGGAAAGCCAAAATACCTCTATCTGGTGTTCATCAGCCTCGCCCTGGGGGTTTTGACGAAAAGCGTTTCTGCCCTGCTTTTCCTGCCCGGTATGTTTTTTTACCTGATTTACAGCCGAAAACTCATCACATTGCTGAAAAACAAGCATTTCTATCTGGGCTTGCTGTGTTTCATCATCCCGGTCGGACTTTATTACAGCTTGCGCGAATGGGCAGCACCGGGTTACTTAAATGCCGTGATGGAAAATGAGTTATTTGGCCGGTATATGAATGTGGTCGAAAACCACAAAGAAACAACCTGGTATTATTATCATAACCTGGTTAACAACAGGTTCAAACCTTATCACTGGCTGATCCCTGCCGCGATGATCCTCCCATTCTTTACCGGCAACAAACGCCTGATCAGGCTTGTCGTCTTTTTGAGTTTATTGCTGGTTTCCTATTTCGCTGTCATTAGCCTTGGAGAAACAAAGCTGCACTGGTATGATCTGCCCATGTATCCGCTCCTGGCCATCATGGCTGCAACCAGCATCTACTCCCTGCTGTTGCTGTTCAATAAAATCCGTTTTCCTCAGGCCTTGCAGTTTCTGAGCCTGGTGGTGCCATTTGTTGTGTTGTTGCTCTTATTCTTTAAACCCGTCAGGCGGACTATCGACAGGAATTATAAACCCAAAGAAATGCCCTGGGACAGGCACCAGTATCCCCTGGCCTATTACCTGCGCGATGGACTCAAAGGGAAACATGACCTCAACAACACCTATGTGCTTTTCGAAGGATACAATACCGGACTGATGGTGTATATCCACAAAATGGCCGACCAAGGTATCAGCACATCCTACAAATATTATAAAACCCTCAGGGCCGGAGACCAGGTTGTAACGTATCAGCAACCCATCAAGGATTATCTGGAGGAACAATTTACGCTTGAAGTAGTACATTCGCAGAACGAAATCACGACATATAAACTGATTCAGGCAAAATGAAACAGGAAGTGAACATCAATGGGCACCATATGCGGACTGCCAGTGAAAATTCCTGCCATTGCCTGCGAAAACCGGACTATAGATGATTAAATTACACGATATTTCAGTTGTCGTTCCCATTTTCAATGAAGAACTGGGACTTCCCGAGCTGTACGACAGGCTTGTTGCCTCGCTGGAACCCATCACGCCCGATTTCGAGCTCATTTTTGTGAACGATGCCAGTCGCGACAACTCCCTGCTGCTGTTGCGACAGCTGGCCGGCCACGACAAACGGGTGAAATTTATCAGTTTCAGCCGCAATTTCGGTCATCAGATTGCCGTCACTGCCGGTCTCGAACATTCGGCTGGAAAAGCGGTGGTGATCATCGATGGCGACCTGCAGGATCCGCCTGAGCTGATTCCGGAAATGGTTGCACAATATCAAAAAGGCTTCAAGGTGGTCTATGCCCGCCGCCGCTCACGCACGGGCGAGTCGTTTTTTAAAAAATTGACTGCCAAGTTATTTTACCGTATCCTGGTGAGGCTCACAGGGGTTAAAATTCCCATCGATACGGGCGATTTCAGGCTGATCGACAGGGTGATTGTGGAGCAGCTGAAGCTGATGCCCGAGCCCAATAAGTTTCTGCGCGGACAGATTGCCTGGATGGGTTTCAGGCAAACCTTCGTTGAGTTTGACCGCGACGCACGGAAATACGGCAAAACGGGCTATCCCTTGTCGAAGATGTTGCGTTTTGCGCTTGACGGCATCACCGCCTTTTCCGATGTTCCTTTGAAACTGGCCACAACAGCAGGGTTCGCCGTTTCATTCATTGCTCTGCTCGTGATCATTTATGCCTTGATTGCTCATTTTTTCCTCGACGAAACAATCACCGGCTGGACCTCACTTATCGTAAGTTCCATGTTTATCGGCGGCATTCAGTTGATTTCCATCGGCATCATCGGCGAGTATATCAGCCGCATCAACAACAGCGTCAGGCAGCGGCCATTGTATATTGTGGAGGAGTCCAATACCGATACAACTCCTTAAGTAGTTTCGGAAACGCATGGCACGCGGATATGCGCTGATGATGCGAATGTTCGCTGATTTAAGTATCCGACTTAATCAGATAGTCGGGTTTTTCAAGCCTCCGGCTGATTACTTTGGGATTACCAGCCAGACACGCTTAACTCCCATCTTTTCGATGATCCTGATTTCTTTTTGTGCTTCCTCACGCTTTGCATAATAATTGGTGTACACATAGGTCACATTGCTGACCTCATCATAGCCAAAGCTGATCACCAAACCCTGTTCGCTGAACAGCTGCCTGAAGCGGACCGCTTCGGCCAGACTCTTCGCCTCGGCAAGCACCACATAAAACATTCCCGGCTGAAGCATTGTTTTGTTCATCTTAGGTTTGAACGCCTGTTCCTGTGTGCCGGCGCCTTCGGTCTGGTTCATCCTGCCGGCCAGCACCTTGATTTTCTGGATAACGTATTCGCCGCTATCAGGTTCAGGTTTGCTGACCTTTTTGAAGTTTATTTGTCTGTTGCGTTCAACAACCTGAAAAACAACCGCTTTACCCGTTGATTCAGGCATAGGCACATTGATGTCGTTGTTGAGGATGACAAAATGATCGCCAAAGACATTGGCAATGCGCACATAGTAGACCTGATTTCCGGGGACATACACATTGAACTTTCCTTCTGCATCGGTGAACGCAGCGTAACTGTTGCCCAATGCATTGTAAGCAGTGACCTTGATGTTTGCCATATCGACCGTCAATTCGCTGTCCTTGATAAACTTCTGCCGTTTCACCTCGATGCGCCCCCCGAGTTTGTTTGCCTTCTGAAATGGCACCTGCATCACCTCGTTTTTCAGCACTTCGATCTTTTCAACCTGTTGTCCAACATAGAAATATTCCATCAGGTTATCGAGTGCAGTGATGTTCATCTCATAGAAGCCTTTGGGTATTTTGTTAAAGCTCACAATGCCTTTTTCGTTGGTAACCAGGGTGATGTCGACAGGAAGTTTGCCCTCCTTGTGCTGTTTGGCCGAGTTGGTAAGCCTCAGCCTCACCTTGATGTTTGGCACACCCACCTCGTTCCTGTCCTTGAAGCCATTGCCATTTTCGTCCTTGAACATTTGTATGTTCAGCCTTCTGAGGTCATTTTTCCATTGGTTGTCATCGCTTTTCCCCCAGTTTTTCTTTACCGCAAATTCGAGGTAATAAAATGAATTGCCAAAATTTCCATTGTCGAAATGCTGCCGGGTGTAGTTGTACGAACCGCTCATCACGGCATACCAGTTTCGGTAGACATAGGCTTCGACGCGTGGGTTAATGTTGATGGTTCCGTATTTCAGGTCGAAGCGGTACACAAGGTTCGAAAACAAGGTGAGCCTGATGCGCTCGTCAAGGAAAGTTTTCAAAACAAAGGGCGAAATGCTGATGCCATTGGTTTTGTTGTCGATGGCATACTGGTAAAGCCCTGAATTGGCCATTGGGCCATAGTCGTACCGTACCTGCATTCCATAGCCCCGGGCATTCACATCGGTAAGGATATGCAAATCGTAATCGGACCTGGCGGGTTTGTTCGAGTTGATGTAGTAGAGGTTTCCCAGCCCGTACTTGATGTTGAGCATCAGGAACTGCTTGTAGAATGCCTTGAACTCGACCCTGTATTTCTCAATCCTGAAGGTCTCACGGGCATTGCCTTCGCGCGAGGGGTTTGAGGCATAGTAAAATTCGATGCTCGGGCCGGCATCAAAGCGCAGTGATTTGCTGTTTCCAAAATGAAAGAAAACGCTGCCAAACTGATCTCTGAGGTAGAGGTATGGCGATTTGATGCCTTCGCGGTTATACTGGTGATAGTTACGTTCGGTGTTGAACAGTGTCCAGGCGAAGTAATTTTTAGTGCCGGCAATGTTGAATCGTGTCCGCAGCATCAGGTTAAAGAGTCCCATCTGAGGTCCGGGTATTTCGGCCGTTCCCATATTATTCATCAGCTGAATGTCGATCTTATCTGTCAGGCGGGCAGCATAGTTCAGGTCGTAGGCCAGTCCCGACAGGGTGTAGGGGCTGAACAAGCTGTGTTTCTCGTTGTAGGCATAGATTACCGCACTGATATCGTGATTCTTAGACAGGCTGATTTTGTTTGTATGCAGGACAAAAGACGTTGTTTTTGTCTTCGTCTTGTCGTCATCATCGTAACTGCCGGAAGCCTTCATATCGCGCTTGCCGCGGGTGTAGTGATAGCCCATGGCCACGCTGGCTTTGTGATCGATAAAACCATAGCTGGTATAGCCTTCAAGGGCGCTTGCAGGACTTAACTGAATTTCATCAGCAATCATCACGCTGTTTCGGCTGTAGAGGTTACGTCCGAGCATCGAACTGAACGCGCCGAGTCCGGCTTTCAGCGATTTCAGGCTGTATAAAAACTGATAATAGCTGTTTCCGATCACGTCTTCGCGGTCGGTGAGGTTGTAATAAGTGAAGTTATAGGAGAAGTTTCCTTCGTTTTTCATCGTGGTCAGGCCACGGGTTTTAATAAACGGAAGCACCTCATTGTTGCGCGAAAAGGTGCGCACCCCGACTTCGGTGGTATGCAGCAGTCCCTGTTCGATCACAAAAGGCGAATAGGCATCAGAATATTTTTCGACCAGCACCGAGCGATACACCTTCGAAAGGCCATTCGTTGCATAAATTTGCACCTTCCCCACATCAAAGATGCGCTGCTCGCTGTAGTTATAGGTGACCCCAAAACGCAGCAGGGTATCATGTCCGGGCGGCAGGCTTAGGTCCAGCTTCAGCCCATCGGTACTCATCGGCTCTATCCCCAGTTTAAGGTCGGGCTCCACTTCAAGGCTGATGGTTTCGGCGGTGTTGCCTGTGTTGGAAACGAGGATCGAAAACTCAGCCCTGTTCAGGTTTGGCACAAGCAGCACCCTTTTTTCCGATACTGAAACCTCCCAGGCGTGGGTTTTTTCCGTCACAATTTCGAAATATGCCGTTGCCAGCAGCTGGTTTTTGGCGGAGTAACACTGGAAAAACACATCGTAGCTTTCCTGCAGGATGGCGCCTGAAGCGGATTTAAACCTCAGCGGGAGGTAGAGGCTGTCGCCCGCCGCGATGAGCTGATCACCAGGAGGCTCACCGATGACCGACCAGTTTTCGGACAGCTTTAGCACCGGATGCAAGAACACAGCTTCGCTGCTGTGGTTTTTCAGCCTGACCACATTGAAACAAGGCATGCCCGACTGGTGGTCAACAACAGGTTTAATGAATTCAGCGGTGATGGCCTGGGTTTCGGATGCTGTTTGCGCATAAAGCGGCTGTGTCAGCAGAAAACTGCTGAAGCAACATAAGCGTAAGGTTTTTGCAATCCATTTTCCACACACGATGGCATCATTGTTTTACTCAGGTTTCCAGGGTGTCTGGCTTTCCGACAGGGTGATGAAGAACTTACCGGCATAATAGTCATCCTTGATTCTCATGCCAGCGAAACGTTTTATTTTTCTTGCCTCTTCTTCATAGGTGAACTTCCACCTGATGACGAAGGCGTTCTTGTCCGATCCACCCACATTGCCGCGTTTTCCGTTTGTAAGCACGGTTATTTTGTCAACACTCAGGGTGAGCACGGTGTCTTTGGTCAGGTTGGCTGTGTTCGAGAAAAGGCCATTGTCCCAGTTCGATCCCAGGCTTTCGATGGTGAATCCGATAAAGTCGAGCGGAATCTTCTGGCTTGAATCGCTGGTCCCTTTAAAGTACGGATCAATTGCCGAGATACTGAGGTTCCAGCTTCCTGTTGATTCGATACTGAAGTTTACATCTTCCGGACTTTTGGTCACCTGATACAGTTCATCGCTGATTTGCCTCAAGCCAAACTCGATGTTTGCCTCAGGATCCATGTTCAGGTTCAGTATGGATTCGAGCCGCGAGTCAAAACGAATTTCCATATTGTTTTCCTGTGCCCCCACAAGGCTTGCTGTCAGAAGCAACAGCAGCAATGCAAGCAGTCCGGTTTGGTGTAATTTCATCATAATCAGGTTAAAAACGAAAAGTGCGCCCAAAAAAAAGGAAATACGGCGAAACACCGTATTTCCTCTTATCAATTCATGAACGAAAGGGTTTAGGGTAAAGCTGTTAATGTTAAGTTTACGGTTGTTGTATAGGTACCGAGACCGCCAATGGTCCCGTTTGATAACTGATCGAAAATTGAAAGTGTATTCATTGTGCCCTGCATGGTGCCCATGGTCCAATTCAGGTTAAACGCGTTGTCGGAAGCGTCGCCGCTGTTGGTTGTTCCATTGTCGAGCAGGGTTTGGTCAGTTGCTGTGAGTCCCATGGCCGTGGCAAGGCTGGTGTTTGAGCAGCTTACTTCGGTTCCAATCTGATGGGTTCCTGTGGCTTCGCACCACACACCCAGGTTGTCAATCGGGATAATATTGGTTCCCCCGTCGGAGAAGTCAGCTGCATTGATTTTCAGGTCCCAGTCAGAAGTTGACTCCATGGTTACTGTCGTTGTCCCAACGGCATTGATACCAAGGTTATAGTCGGCCGGTGTTGTGAAGTTAGCCGTTTGATCCGCGCCGGCGGTTACGGTGAGGTTCAATACCGAGCTTAAGATGGCCGTGAAGTTAACCACATCAGTATCTGTAGCTTGAGCCTGAAGGCCGGCAGTGTGCATCGCAAAGATTGCTGCGAGGATAAGTACTGTTTTTTTCATGTTAGCTTTTTTTTAATCGTTTGTGAATGTTTGTCTTGTTCTTCATAACTGAAACAGGCTACAATGTTAGCACATTGCACAGGGCCTGCACATCGGGAAAGGACTGAAATCAGGCTTCAGTCAGGCTGAATTTTAGGGTTAGAAATGCTGAGATTTTTCCGGTCCGGCTTCAAAAATGCTGAGAAGCAATCAGTAAAAAGCAGGGGGAAACGTATTGATTTTATGGCTTTTTTCTGTCCTTCAATGTGTTAGACTTAATATTCCAACCAGCCGCTGTTTACTCAAGATCGATCAATTTGTTCCTGATGGCGTATTTCACCAAATCCGTTGTCGACTTAAACTCAAGCTTGTCCATGATATGTTGCTTATGGGTGCCGACAGTTTTGATGCTCACAAAGAGCTGATCCGCGATTTCCTTTGTCGATTTACCCATAGCAAACAATTTCAAGACTTCTGTTTCGCGTCCGGTGAGCAGGCTTTCTGTTTCAGTGGGTCGGCTATCCTCCGACTTATCGAGGTAGTCGTGAATCAGCACTTCGGTGATGGTGTCGCTCAGGTATTTTTTTCCGGCATACACTGCCTGAATGCCTTCGATCAGTTGGTGGTAGGTGCAGTTTTTGAACAGGTAGCCTGAAGCTCCGGCTTCGAGCATTTCTTTCACATACGATTTCTCTGAGTGCATGGATAAGGCAATCACCCTGATTTGCGGATGTGATTTTCTGAGCTGGCCTGTGGCTTCGATGCCGTTGAGTATCGGCATGCCAATATCCATGATAACGATATCGGGCATCAGCTTAGCGGCCATCACAAGGGCTTCCTGTCCGTTTGGCGCCTGCCCGACGATTTCGATGTCAGGGGTGTCGGCAAGCAGGTTCACCAGGCCTTCGCGGAAGAGCTGGTGATCGTCGGCAATGAGCAGTTTGATCTTCATAGCTTTCAGGGTATAAATAGTTTAACGCGGGTGCCTTTTCCGGGCTCGCTGTAAATGTCGAGTTTTCCTAGAATGGAGGCAATGCGTTCACGGATATTAAACAGGCCGTAGCCTTCTGTTTTCGTCGAAAGGGATTTCATGTCGAAGCCTTTTCCGTTGTCGATGATTTCGATGGTCAGCAGCTCCTGTTCCACCCTGATGCGCACGATCACCTCGGTGGCCTCTGCATGTTTGATGATGTTGTTCAGGAGTTCCGAAAACACCCGGTACAGCAAGATGGCGGTTTCGTTGCGCACGTGTACGTTATCAACGCTGCAATTGAGGGTGGTTTCAAGCCCAAACTCCTCTCCCACCTTGTCGAGTTTCCATTTCAGTGCCGAAACGAGGCCAAGCTCGTGCAGTATGGGCGGACTCAGGTCGTAGGTGAGCAGGCGGCTTTCCCTGATTGCCTTGTCGATCAGCGACAGGGTGTCACCAATCACCATATCGGCTTTTTCGCTCGATTTGGGCCTGGCCAGCGACGAAAGTTTCAGGTATGCGATGGCAAGGCTTTGCCCGATGCCGTCGTGCAGAAATGCAGCCATTTTTTTTCGCTCCTGCTCTTCGGCATGGATAAGCTTTGCCTGAAGGTGCTTCAGCCTGGTCTGGTAAGCTTCAATCATTTCGAGGTTCCTGATCTGGGCTGCTTCGATCAGTTTGCGTTCAGAGATATCGCGGATAAAGATGAACTTGCGGCTTTCGATCAGTTTGAACAGGTTTATACTGACTTCAACATCAATAAACTGCCCGTTTTTTTTCGGATGTTTTGTTTCAAAGCGCACATATTCACTTTCTGTAAATCCGGTGTGCATCTTCTTCCGCGAACTGAGCGAAGCCTCTGAGATGTCGATGGCAGTGAGCACGCTTCCAGTCAGCTCGGCCGCCGAATAGCCGGTAATCCGGCAATAGGCTTCGTTGGTTTCGATGATGATGTTATCGGCATCTGTCATCACAAAGCCATCCAGCGAAGTGTTGATCACCATGGCATGCTTTTCTTCATCGAGCATGCGTTGGGTGATGTTTTGGAAAGCGCCGCGGTAGCCCAGGAATCGGTTTTCCGCATCGAAAAAAGGAAAACCGCTGAGCATCAGCCAGGCTTCGTCGCCATCATTGGTTTTACAGCGCAAGGTAAAGCGGTCGAAATTTCCGGTTTTCCGGGTCACCAGGGTGATGTGCGCCTTCACTGCTTCGCGGTTTTCTTCGGCAAGGAGGTCGTAGAGGTGATATTTGTGAGAAAGCTCATCGCTGCTGTAACCCAGCACATTCATCACCGTGGGGCTGACATAGGTGAAAAGCAGCGATTCGTTCACTTCCCAGAAAAACTCGTTGACGAAATCGGAAATCTGCAGCAGGCGGCTTTCCTGCACCGATGATTCGTTCAGCTGTTTCCTGATCAGGAGCTCAAGTTCGCTGTTTTGCCGTTTGAGCAGGTCTTCGGCGCTTTTAATGCGCAACATCGCGTTTACCAGCGCAATCAGCTCGGCGTGATTAAAGGGTTTGGCGATGAATGCATCAGCACCTGAACGCAAGGCTCCGATGCGGATTTGCGAATCATTTCCATAGGCAGAAATCATCAGCACCGGGATGCCCGAAGTACGCGGATCAGCCTTAAGCACCCTGCATACATCGAATCCATTCATCTCGGGCATATTCACATCGAGCAGAATGGTGTCAGGCAGCTCAGTGCTGGCGAGCTCCAGACAGGCCTTGCCCGATCTTGCGAGTAAAACACTGTACGCAGGTAGGTTTTTTTTCAGCACAATCTCGATGAGCCTCAGGTTATCATGAATGTCGTCGACAACCAGGATCTTGCCCGAGGGATAGCCGGGTTTCATATGTTGTTCGTTCGCTTTCATCATGGATAAACTGACAGGGTCAGTATGATATTCACATTATACACATCGGGCGCCAGCATTTGCTCAAGCAGGCTTTGGTTGTTCATATTGCCCCGTTGTGTACCCATTTCCCAGTTCAGCGTAAAGGCATTCTGTATGCCCCAGCCCCTGTTGCTCCCACTGCCCTTTGTGAGCACTGTGACTTCGCTGCTCTGAAGTGCCTGTGGCAGCGTTTTGGCATAGTTCACAATGTGGGTTCCGTCGTCAAGGTTTGTTCCTGTCGACAAAATGGTCAGGCCTACATTGTCGAGTGGCATCTGGTGAGTGCCATCGTTTTCGCCGTAAAAGATGTTCTGGTCGGCATTTACCTGCAGCTTCCAGTCGTAAATTGAACCAACGCGGATGAAGGATGACTGACCCGCGTTCATGATGCCATTTTTATACTCCGCGATTTCATCAAAGTTAAACACAATGCTGTATCCTGAAACAATGTTCAGTGAAAGTGAAGGATTGGGCGGCGGAATATCCTGCGCCTTCACACCGTGAAGCAGTAGCATCATGGCTATGCAAAAAACAAGCCTGTAGTGTTTCATTGTTCTGTTTGTTTATCTGGCCGAAGGACCCTTTATCTGACGAACCAGCTGGTTGTCGATGAATTCGGACTGCTCCAGTATTTTCCCGGTGGTGTCGTAAGCGGTCAGGATGCCCTCCAGTTTTCCCAGCGTATAGTACAGATCGAGCTGAACAATGCCATTGGGGTGAAAATGTACCCAATGTCCCTGTTGTTTGTTGTCCTCAAAGTTCCCCTGTGACCTGACTTTCCCGTTGTTGTGAAAGAACTGCCAGGGACCTTCGGCTTTGCCAGCCTTGTATTTTCCAAGCTGTTTCTGCTCGCCGTTGTCATGGAAAACCTTCCACATGCCTTCGGGCAGGTTGTTCACATAATTTCCCTCAATATACAATTGCCCGTTCTCGAAATAATACTCCCATGTTCCGCTGAGGTTACCATCCGCATAGTTTCCTTTCTGCTCGGCCTGGCCGCTGCGGAAGTATTTGGTATACGGCCCGTTGATCCTTCCCTGGCGGTAAACACAGGCAATTTTAAGGCTGCCATCATCATAAAACACCTTGTAAGGCCCATCGATGCTGAAGTTCTGATAAGTGTACCGCATTTCGGGCTGGCCATTGTCATAATAAGCCATATAATCACCATAAAATTGCTGTCCCTGTCTGCTGCCTGTTTCCTTGATGTTCCCTGAAGGATAATATTTTTCGAAAGGTCCGTCGGGCAAGCTATCGCGGTACTGCATGCGGAAACTTAGCTTTCCGTCAATGTCGTAGCCCGTTGTCGGGCCATTGAGCCGGTTTGCCGAATAGGATCGCTCTTCCTGTATGTTTCCATTCGGATAATACAGCCTGATGGCCCCATTCAGGCTGTCGTTCAGGTATGTACCGGCATATTTAAGCCCTCCGCCTTCGAAGTATTGTTCAAACGAACCCTGTTTCCTGCCCTGAACATACCAGACCCTGCTCTTCACCTGGCCAAACAGGTAATAGCTTGTCCACAGGCTGTCAGCAAGGCCATGGTTGTAATATCCGCGTTGTTTGATGTTCCCGTTTGGAAAGTAAAAGGCGGCCAGTCCTGTCTTTATGGTGTCGCCTCTGGCTTCATCCGGATACCAGTGCGTGATGCCTGAGATTTTTGTGCGGGCTACGTCATAAAAACTGCTATCTGTTCTGGTCAGAGGTTGCGCAATAAGGCATACCGACCAGAACAGCAGCGTGAAAACAAGGCTTGTTTTTATGAACTGCATGCCAACAGTCTACTTAACCTCAACATCAATCTGCACCCCGTCGAGTTCCTCATTGTGGCCATAGTCGAGTACTGCTGCAACGGCATATTTTCCTTTCACCAGGGGTTTATCGAAGGTATAGCTGATCTGTTTGTTTGACTCAGGCAGCAGCATAAACTCAGTGGGTGTGGAGGTTACTTCTTCGGCTGTCATCAGGTTCGAAATGGTGAAATACACCTTGCAGTTCAGGATTTTATCGCCTGTGTTGATGACCTGAGAAGTGTAGGTCCGTCTTCCTTCAGCATCCACGATTTCCTTAAGGCCTTCAATTGTTCCTTTATAAAGCTTATTCGTCGGTGCCGACTGATAAATTGGGATGGCAATGCGCACGGCAACCTGAAGTCCCATCTGCACTTCCTTGTCGACGGCCTTCACGCCGGTTTTTTCTTCGGCCGACTGTACAAAGAGGACGGCCCATTTTGTCGAGCTGTTGTCGCCGGGAACGAGCATGGTTACATTCACATTGGCCGATTCGTTTGGCTGCAGGGTGACAAGGGCAGGCGAAACGGTAATCCACTCGGCACAGGAGCGTCCGGTGCTTCCGGGGGCCAGGTACTTGGTTTCTCCCTTTTCATCCACCAGCCAATCAGCCAGGTTGAACACAAAATTCTGGGGTACCTTGGCCTTGTTCCTTACATACACCTGCTGTGTTTGTGAGGCACCGGCATTTACATTAAACATCATTGTTCCCGGAGTAACTTCCAGTTCCTGTGCATGGATAACGAGCACAGATAATAGCGCTGCAAAAGTCAGCAAGAGAGGGGTGAATTGCTTTTTCATTTTTTTTGTGTTGATTGATTTTCTATTCAAAGATAATAATTTAACTGCCAAATTGTTACTAATTTTCATCATGCAAAGGTTAATTCTGGGTTTATAGATAATTTTCAGGTATTTGCAATTTATGTGAAGCTGTGTTTATTGATTCCTATAAATTTACTTTGTATTGAAGGAGTTGTTCGCCAACAGCCAGTTGCACAATGTAACAAGCCTTAGGCAGGAAGGGCCTGATCGCTACTGTTTTCGTCAATGTAACCAGGTCAGACGACACAAGCTGGCCAAGCAAATTGTACAGGCTGATGTTGACCTCAACCGGTGTTCCTGGCTTGTGAACAATGGTGATATCGCCATTATGCGAAAACACCGAAAAATCGTTGGCTTTGTTGGTGATGCCTTGTTGGTCAGGCTCAAAAACCAGGGTAAAGCGCCTGGGATCATCGCCTGTGCGATAGTCGAAAACAAGGACCGGGTCCTGAGATAAGGGATGGCTTAAACCGAGTTGCCTATCCCTGATCACATAAGCAACATCAGCCGGGATGGTGGAAACCGGGCTTACCTTAAGCATGTATTCACCATCGATGTCGGCACTGAAAAACAGGGGCACAGCCAATGCCGGCAGAATACCGTCCATTGTGTTGATTGCCAGAAAATTATTTTCCATCACTGAGGCCAGTTGTGGCACCACAAGACTCGGGCTGAATAATTTTGCTGCATCAACATCCTGATCGAAACCGGGGCTTGCACCCGGGATAAAGCGGATAATGGCTTCATCATTGAATCCATTGCCTGAGGCGACAAGTTTCAGTGTGGGCCAGTCCGTTTCGGAGGCTTTGTAATAGTCAGGTGTGGCCTCCATCTGCCCGACCCTCGCCGAATTGTTAAGGTTGAAAAGGCCGTTTTGCAAGGCCTGTACCCAAAATCCCTGGTTCGACGGAATGAAGCGTGTTCCGCCATTCAGTCCGATAGGGCTGCCTCCTCCCAAAAAGATCGTGTACACCTGCGTTAGTTCGTTCCAGGTATATTTCGCATCGTTAATCGCCGATTTGTTCCATCCTGAAGCAGCCAGCCAGTCGACAGGCGATGGATAGGGATTGCCAACCAGGTTCCATCCCTTGTGGCTTTCTGTTTCACCATCGGCAAGGTTCGTTCTGGTAACCCCTATGTTGAAATTTCCGGTATTCAGATCTCCCGGATTTGCTGAAGAATATGACACAGTGATTGTCGCAGGCAAAAAAACATCATAGCCCTGCATGGCATTCAAGGCTCCGGTATGCCACATCCAGCCAAAATTCCAATCGTTTAGCACCTGTGTTTCATCGTACCAGAAAATCAGGTCGGTTCCAGTGAACAAGCTGCTGTTTGCATTGCTTAGCGGGGCCGAAACATTGTGCCAGGCATTTGCTGATAAATACCTTTCAACGGCCACACTTCCTGTGATACCGACACCATTGCTCATGGTCTGATCAACCAAAAAGCCCGACTTCGCGCTGTTTGACCGCAGCGTGAGCGAAGTGCCTACAAATAGCGCAGTCCCGTCTTTGACCGTAAGCGCACTCCCCGGATTAATCACCACCTGTGCCTGAAGCATAAGGTCACTTCCGCAGAGAACGGCCAGGATGTTCAGGGCAATATGTCTGATGAGCTGTTTCATCACCACGACCTCATGATTCTGACAAACAATAAGTTTTCGTTGGGAACCAGGTTCACGTTTCCGGTGTTTGTTTGCTGGTTGACCATGATTTCGAGGTAATCGCCGGCATTCATATCCACGAGGAATGAACTGCTCACCAGGGTAGCCTTGTCATCGCTTGAGCTGTAGGTAAACGCGTAACATGCGCTTCTGGGCACATAGTTTGTTCCGTTTAACCTGAGCCGCGAACGGAGTGTTTTGCGCTGGTTGTTGTCGTTCACCAGGCTGAACATATAGTTTATTTCATAGGTCCCGCCAATGACGACCTGTATCCTGGAGGGGTTAACGGTGTTCGAATGCACAAAGGAGGCCACATCCTTAAATAGCTCCACATCCCAGGGGACGGCTGTTGGGGTGAGGGTGTTTACATTGATCGAAGATGTTGAGCCTACCTGAATGACCTGCTCCTCGGCAAGGGTGGTCGATATGGTGACAGAAGCCTGGTTATTGCCATCGTTCGTTACATCTACGGCTCCCCTGAAATTGATGGTACTGATATTGGGTGCCACCAGCACATTGTTTTCCTTCACATCGAGTGGCAAGGCGATGTCCCAGGATGCATTTCCTGAGGCGTCTGAAACCAGCACTTTTCCACTTGCTGCCCCGGTAGGCATGGTAAAAGCAGCCGTTGTCAAGCTGTTCACACCGCTCATATTGCCGTTATCGTCAAGGATAACAACAGAATTCTGCAATTTGTTGCCCGTTGTGCCGTCGAAGCGGGCAACGGCATGATCGGTTGACGAGGCAGGTCCCTGCACATCAGTTGTTTCCTGTGGTTTAAGCATCTTCCATTCCGATCCGGTCCAAAAATAAAAGCCGGTGGGTTGGTTCGCCCCTGCGTTATAGATCAGCAGACCTGTTGCCGGAGCCGAAACCGGGCTGGGATTGGCCAGATCGTTGGTCAGGGTGAGCCTGGGAATGAGTAAACCCTTGTTGGAAGAAACAATGTCGAGGACAGCCGAACCGTCGGGTGTATCGGTCTGAATGCCAACCTGTGCATTGACTGACTGAAGCAGCCATAGGCTGAACAGCAGCAGGAGCAGGTTGCGGCATGCATCAAGGCGCTGTTGGGGTCGTATTTTAGGGCAAGGCATTTTCATAATCGCTCTTACAGGTTTCGCATTAATCGGATGAAGAACACATTCTCATCGGGCACGAGACGCAGTTCACCATCGTTTGTCTGGCGGTTTGTGATGAGTTCAATATAGTCGTTGGCAGCCAGTTCGATAAGAAAAGAGGAACTGACATGAGAAATGCGGTTATCGGCGTACTGGTAGGTAAATGAGTACGAAGTGACATGCGGGATGACAGTGCTGCCATTTTTCCTCAACTGGGTCCTGAGTGTTTGGCGCTTAACGGTTTTATTAATGGCACAAAACATGAAATTTACCTCATAAATGGCGTGACTCCTGACATAAATCCGTCCCGGATTTACGGTGTTTGAATGTGTGAAGGATCCGGCATCCTTGTAATGCTCGGTTTTCCATTCAATTGTACTTGGGGTTATTGTGTTAATATCAGTTGAGTCAGGGGTTGATAACTGGAGCACATTCTGTGTAACATTGGTCGTATAAAAGGTAACACGGGCTTCATTGCCGCCGGCATCATACACGCCAATGCCAGGATTGAAATTCAGTGCATTCGCATTCTGCACTATCAGGGAATCGTTCATTTTAATATCGACCGGCGGAGCACCCAGCCAGCTGCCATTGCCATTGGCGTCGGTCACAAGTTGCAATCCCGTGCCCGGGTTGGTGCTTAACCGGAATTGGTTTGTTGTCAAACGGTTCGATCCGGTGAGGTCGCCATTGTCGGAGACAGCAATAAGCGACGATTGAATCAATTTTCCGGAGGTTCCGTCGAAACGCACGGCAGCATTGTCAGCAGCGGATGCCGGCCCTGAAACATCAGCCGCAACAGGTGATTTCAGCAACTTCCATTGTGTTCCTGTCCAGCAGTAAAAGCCCTGGGCCTGGTTGGCTCCGGTGTTAAACACCATTAGGCCTGCAGCCGGTGCCGAAACCGGAGCCGGATCGCTTAAATCAGCAGTTAATATGATGCGGGGAACAAGCAAGCCTTTGCTCAGGCTATACAACTCAAGCTCAGCAGAAGGCTGGGGCCACAAGGTACCCATGCCAATCTGTGCAGATACAGATAAACCTGCTAACAGTCCGTAAATGAGTAATATGTGTTTCATGTTGTTTTATCCAGAATTTTTTATTCTGTAAAAACAAAAACCATATTACCCTAAAACACCTTTCGGCGATAAAAGTAAATGTTTTTTAAGCCAATAATTACACGCTAATAAAAATATTTTGAGACAGGTCTTTTCACCTTGTTGTATATATTTCTTTTTCAATGATTTAAAAAAGTTCAACATGCGCATTTTACAATGTACAAAACCTGCAAGAGGTGGTATACCGGAAATATTAATCCATAATCCGGGGTATAAAGCAGCTTCCTAGTCGTAATACGTGAACTGTCGGGTGGTAATTTCAGTGCCCTCAGTAAACAATTGGTTGAATATGTTGTCAGCGACCTTGCTTTCAGCCGTTCGCTCAATCCAGTTGCCGTAAGCGTCGGTTTGGTAAGTGTACCTGGTTGTTTGTATCAGGTAATTATTCTTGAACACCTTTTTAAGCTTCAGCCGTCCGTGCCGGTCATACTGAAATTTTGTCTGCCACACCAGTTCCTTGTTCCCGTGATAGTATTTTGATGAGGTCAGCATCCCGCGATAATCATATTCATACGTATAACGTAAGCCAACTTGTCCGTCGCCTTTGATGAACACTTGTTCCACTTTTCGCCCGGTAAACTCATTTTTAATCCTGATGCAGGTAAACAACTCCTGGTAATAGGCATAATACTCCACATCAACAGCTTCGCGGTTTTCACCGACAAGCTTTTGTTCCGAGCGGTCGTAGTTTTCAGCCACAACAAATCCATGTTCATCCAGCTCATAGCTGATTTTCAGGTAAACGCTGCCATCAGGATTATATTCAGTGGCCGCTAAGGGGAGGTTCTTATCCGTGTAATCATACCTTAGGGTTGAGAGCAAACGGCCATCACGGTAAACATTTACCGATTCAAGCAGTTCATCAATCCCAAAAACACTGAGTGTTTCCACCTTTTTAGCAGGGAGCTCCACTGCTAATGCATCGAAATAGCGCACGGTCTCATGCAGCGACTTAACCCTTCCGGCATACCCATGTTTTGATGGTGCTGCAGGGTTTGTTTGTCCGGGCAACAGCTTGCAAACGAACAATAAAACGAATGCCGGCCAGGCGTTTTTCATCGGATGATTTCCAAAATAAGCCTGCTAATATACAATTAATCCCAAATTAATGAGCAGGAGGCTGCAAAGCCAAACTGGCTGATTTAGTTGAGGTAATCACGAATTAAAGTATGTTTGAAGATAGCACTTGCGAATGAATTACGAAATTTAGCCGATTACGCATTCCCAATGCGGAATTTGGGTTAACAGAGGGTTCAGCCATGAATTCCGGCGTTGCCGGTTTTTTCAGCCGGCCTGATTCATGCCTTCCGAACGGTCCGGAAGTGATTTCAGAAATCAAGTCCGGCGGCATGGCAGCGGTTTGGTTTGCAGATTGAATGAAGCAATGAAATCAGTTCTTCCCGAAATGATAATACATCCTCAATCCAAGGCCATAATACAGGTTCCTGTTTTTGTACTGAACCCGGTTGAACTGGGGTGCAATGAAAGGATTCAGCTGCAGCGAAAAACGGTTCCATCGTTTTTCGACACCTGCTGTGATCACCAGGTTGTTGAACAAAACGGCCTGTTCCGATCCGGTGAATTTGCGCGGCTCCCGGATGGTGTCACCTGATTGCAGATGGTTATAGTCGATTTGCTGGCTGGCATTCAGGTCTAAATCGGTGCCCAGCCCGATGCGCATGGCGTAGTCATTATCGAACCTGATATAGTAATTCAGGCTGATGGGCAATTGAACAATATTGCTCCTGAACCTGATATCGACAGCCGGTTCCTGTCCTTCGTGGTGTCCGTGCAACACATCATCGAAATCCTTTGGCTTATGGTGTCTGAAATCCTGCTCATCCCTGAACTTCTCGGTAAAATTCCAGCTGTACCGCAGGCCTGCCGAAAGTCCCCAGTGGGGTATCAGCAGCAGTTCGGTAATCAAGCCTGTTCCAACATGCCCGTTGCTTATCTCAGCCTCAGGACCGGCCCGAAAACGCAGGTCACGGGTCATTTCACCAAGGTTCAGCCGTGAGGATGAACGGACTTTGTTTTCCTTTTTCACTTCAGCAGGCGCATCAGCAAGGGCTTGTTTTTCAGGAATGATTATCCCGGAAACAGCTGTTGGTTTTTCTTCAGGTTCGGCTTGCTGTGTGTCCGTGTCGATGGCCTCCGGCTTTTCGGCAACAGTCACGGGTTCAACAAGGGCTGCTGGTTTTTCTGATGCGAGCTTGTTTTCCGGTTCGGCTGTCGCTGCTGCTTCAACAACTGAGGCTGCATTTTCCTGTGGCTTCGCTGTTTTCGCAGGCATAGTGGCTTTGCCGGCAGACTTTTGTTCGTTTGACTTTGTATTGTTTGAAATAATCACCGGCACAACAACTGCGGTCAGGCTGTCGTTTTTCGGTTGTTGTGTGTTTACAGCAGGATGTTTGGCCACCGTATCGCGCAAGGTGTCGGGGTTTGCAACAGGCAGTTGTTCTTTTAAAGCTACTTCGGTCTGTTGTGGTTGCGCTGTTTGACCGGGCTGATTTATCAGGTTGTTTCTGAAAACAAAGAGCCAAAAAATACTGGTAACCGACACAACGGCAAGGGTATAGAGTATGCCTGAACCATTGATGTGCGGAATGGTGAACGGACGCTTCCGGCCTACGAAAGCAAACACCTTGTCGACGTCCTTGTCTGTGTAGACAGGCTGCAGGCTTTCCAGTTTTTTCCGGATCGCTTCGTCAAAATGTTCGGGTTTCATTGATGGGTAAATTTTTGATTCATAGGCATTTTGCGTTGTGGGTTCTTTTCCAGCAACATCGTCTGAAGTTTGTGCCGGGCATCCTGAAGGTTCGACTTTGAGGTACCTTCACGGATTCCCAGCTTTTCAGCAATCTCGCGGTGCGAATAACCATCAATAACATACAGTGTAAACACCATGCGGTATGCCGGACTCAGCTGCTGTATCATCCCGAGAATTTCTTCCGCTGACATTTTGCTGATCGCGTCTTCACCCAGGTCTTCGATATCGGCATATTCCCGATCGATAAACTCATTTTCACGCAGCTGTTTCCTGTAGAAATCAATCGAAGTATTCACAGCGATGGTCCTTAGCCAGGCCTTAAACGGCTGATTATGATCATATTTGTGCAAATTTGTAAACACCTTAAGAAAGCTGTCGTTGAGGATTTCCTCTGCAGAAAGCGCATCAGAAGCATAGCGTCGGCATATGCTCATGACAAACCCGTAATGCATGCGGATAAGGGCATGCTGCGCCTGCGGATTGTTTTGCCTGCATGCAGCAATCACACTATCCGGGTCAGTGGGGTCAAACGATGTCTTTCTTCCAAAAAGCTTCATCAATAGCGATCAAAAAGCTAAATACTTTTGCAACAAAATTAGTTCATCCGGCTTCAATTGCTTTCCGATGTCGTTGATTTAATTGATTATCATAGTACGCATTTTACCATCTATACGCATAGAAGCCCGCATTGGTGGGGAATTGCTTTTTTTTTCTTTTTCCCCACCTTTAGGCTCCGGCCAGCGTAATGCAGGTAATTGTTCATTTATTCACTAAATTTTAATCTCTATGAGAAAGCACTTGCTAGCGCTGATTGTAATGGCCCTGGCCATTGTATCCTGCAACAAAACAGAAACCATCAGGCCTGATAACCAATCCGGCATTGTTTCTGACCTGCCTGCCACGATTACCACTTATGTGGCTGAATATTACCCCGATGCCACCATTGCATCAGCACAAAAATCAAGCGATGCATCCTACCTGGTTACGCTGAGCACTTCCGAACTGCTGACTTTCGACAACAATGGCAAGCATGTTGATCAGGGCGTTCATCATTATGATCAGGGCCATGCCGATGGCGACCATGGCTGTGGCGGATTCCCGGTCGATTCATTACCGGCATCAATCACCGATTATATCGCCGTCAACTATGTTGGCTATACCATCAGGCACGCCAGCCTCGACACCCTGTGTCAGTTTGGTGCAGTAACCGAAGTGATTTTGTCGATGGATAGCCTCGGACATGTAAAACTCATCTTTGATGAAACGGATGCTTTTGTGGCACAAGCCGACCGTATGTTGTATGCTGACATTCCGGCAATCGTTGCTGAAGGGATCACAGCCGCTTATCCTGGCTACACAGCCCGTTCGATGGCTGAGCTGTTCACCCTCGTTGATAACAGCCTGCAATACAAGGTGTTTTTACGCCTCGATAGCATCCACCTATCGGTTGTAATGGCTGAGGATGGCGTAGTAATCTGCGAAAGCCTCGTAGCAGCCCATGGTGGCGGACATCATGGTGGTGGCGGACATCATGGTGGCGGCGGACATCATGGTGGCGGTGATCACCATGGCGGCATCCCGGTCGATTCCCTGTCAACAACCATTACCGACTACATTGCACTGAATTATGCCGGATACACCATCCGCTTTGCCAAGGCTGAAACCCTGTGTCAGTTTGGTGAAGTGACCGAAGTTACCATCACCATGGAAGGCGTATTGCCTGTTAAACTGATTTTTGGTGAGGCTGATGCCTGTCTGGCTACTGAAGTCCATATGCCTTATGCGGATGTTCCTGCAGAAATTGCTGCTGCTGTTGCCGACAGTTATGCCGGTTACACTGTCCGCAATAATGCCGAACTGTTCACCCTTGCCGATGGCAGCCTGCAATACAAGGTTTACCTTGAAATGAACCACACCCACCTGGCTGTTGTGTTTGACGCTGCAGCTAGCGTGGTATGCGAAAACTAACCTAAGGAGTATTTTCTGATGATGGATTACAGATAATCACCAAACAGATTGGTTTGCTGCTTGCTGATGATTAAGCGAATCCGGGATTGCCCGGGTTCGCTTTTTTTACTGTCGTCAAATTAATTTCAGGTAAAGGCTATCGACAAAAATCCCATATGCCAGTGAATAAATCGGCACAGAGGTGGTTGGTTTTATTAATGCCAGATTCCCTGGCATAATAAGAAACCCGTTAAAAATCGCTGTCGAAATTCTTCTTGTTGTTGCTGTTCCTGTTCTTTTGCGCCCTGTCGTACTTATCGCAATCAAACTCAATGCTCACGTCGGTCAGTGGTTTGCTAAAGTCGCCCTGGCTGATATGCAGGCTGGGATCGTCGTACACCTTGCGCATATACAGTGCCCATATAGGTAGGGCCATATTTGCACCTTGTCCGAGGCTGATGGTCCTGAAATGCACGCTGCGGTCTTCAGCGCCTACCCAAACACCTGTTGTGAGGTCGGGTGTGATGCCCATGAACCAGCCATCCGACTGGTTTTGGGTGGTGCCTGTTTTACCGGCGATTGGGTTTTCCATCTTGTATTTCAGCCGCAAACGGATACCTGTACCGCTTTCAACAACGCCTTTCATCAGCTGCACCATTTTGTACGCTGTTACTTCATCGATGGCCTCGTTTTTCTCCGGAGCATAGCGATCGATCACGTTGCCGTTTTTGTCTTCGATGCGGACCACAAACACCGGTTTCACGTAAACGCCTTTGTTGGCAAAGGTGTTCATGGCACCGACCATCTCACAGAGCGAAATGTCGGGAGTGCCGAGGGCAATGGAGGGGACAGGATCGATGGGCGCGGTAACTCCCATTTTGCGTGCCATCTGTATGACCGATTCGGGCGAGAATCGCTTGATGAGGTAAGCTGAAATCCAGTTGTTTGAGTTGGCCAGGGCCCATTTCAGGGTGACCTCTTCACCAATGCGTTCGTCCGATGAGTTTTTGGGTTCCCAGAAGGTGCCATCGTAGAGCTGTACGCTGTATTTGATGTTGGGCACCTTGTAGCAGGGCGAATATTCGCCTTCCTGCATGGCCAGGGTATACAAAAAGGGTTTGAATGTGGAACCAACCTGACGGCGTGCCTGGGTGGCGTGGTCGTACTGAAAATAGCGGTAATCGTTTCCACCAACATAGGCACGTACAAAACCCGTGCGCGACTCGATCGACATGAGGCTCGAGAGCATAAAAAACTTGTAGTAGCGAATCGAATCAAGGGGTGTCATGATGGTATCGATGGTGCCTTTCCATGAAAACACCTGCATCCGGACCGGGGTACGGAACGACAGCGCGATGGAATCGGCAGGTACACCATCGGCTTTCATCGCCCTGTAGCGGTCGCTGCGGCGGACGGCCTGCTGCATGATCTTTTCCACCTCCGTTTTCATGTCTTCGGGAGGAAAAACAAAGGGTGCATTGGGATACCCTCTCCAGTGCTTGAAAAAGGCCGGCTGCAGGTCAGCGCCAAGGTGCTCCCTGATGGCATCTTCCGCATATTGCTGCATACGCGAATTAATGGTCGTATATATCTTCAGCCCGTCCTTGTATAGGTCGTAAGCTGTGCCGTCAGTTTTGAAGTGAGTGGCGCACCATTGTTTCATCTCCGCGCGCAGAAATTCCCTGAAATAAGTGGCCTGGCCGGAAGTGTGGTCCAACAGGCCGTAGTTGGACATATCCAGCGGGATTTGGCTCACCGAGTCAGCCACGTGGCGGCTGATGAAGTTGTAATCGGCCATTTTCGTAAGTACCAGGTTTCTCCTTTTCTGGGCCCGTTCGGGGTTGCGCACCGGGCTGTACCAGGTGGGGGCATTCACCACGCCCGCCATCAGCGCCGCTTCTTCGAGCAGCAGCTCGTCGGGTGCCTTGTTGAAAAAAGTCAGTGCAGCCGATTTGATCCCGTAGGCATGACTGCCAAAGGCCACCGTATTCAGGTACATGGCCATAATTTCTTCTTTGGAATAGTTGCGCTCAAGCTTCACCGAGGTGATCCATTCCTGAAATTTCCGGATCACAAGTTTCGGTGTGCTCATATTCTGCTCGCGCGGAAACAGGTTCTTTGCCAGCTGCTGTGTGAGGGTGCTTCCCCCACCCTTGCTGTTCCGTGTCAACACGCCCCAGGCAACACGCAGCAGCGCCTTTTGATCGATTCCCGAATGTTCGGTAAACCGGATATCTTCAATCGAAAGCAGGGCATTTACCAGCTGCGGCGACAACTCCCTGAAGGTGCTGTTCGACCGGTTTTCGATATAATAGGTGCCCAACAGCTGACCATCGGATGAGTAAATCTCCGAGGCCAGGTTGGTCGAAGGGTTTTCGAGTTCCTCAAACGAAGGCATCGGACCAAGCCATTCGTTGGCTACCCCATAGAAAAACAGCACGGTAGCAGCCAGGAGTGAAAGAAAAATTAACCAGAATTTCACGGCATAATTGAAAAACTTCGCGGTGTTATTCTTTTTTGCAGTCATAGCGCTTGATGTTTATTCCCGAACAAATCAATAGCCCTGTTGTATCCTGATGCCAATATCGGTGATCCCCTGCAGGGTATCCGTCCGCATGGCCTGTTCGAGTTCAAATTTGTACTTTCCCCTTATTGGAAAACGCAGCGATTGATTCAGCAGGATCTGGTTTTCCCTGATGCGGCCCATGCCATGGCCCACCCACTTTCCTGACGGCTCGGCAAGCAGGCATTCGATGGTGTCGCGGGTGTGGTTTCCGTTCGGAAAACGGGTGTTTAGAAACACGTATAGGTTGCTGTATTTATAGTCGACCGTGTTGCGGATGTTGATGAAAAACCGGTAACTCACTGTGGTGTCGGTGATGTTCAACTCAAATTGCTGCTTGTCTGTCTTGCTCCAGCCTTCGGCCGGTAGGGCGTGGTAATCGTCGATCAGACTGGAATTGCTGCATGCGGCAAACAGCAACCCAAGGCCAACCAACAACAGGTTTATCCGATTCTTCATAAATGTTTTTGCTGATAGTAATAATGCATGAACAGCCGATTTATTGTCTTAATCGAAGCGTGTAAGCTCGCCTTCCTGGTTATTGCCCACATAATCTGTATGTTGCTCTTTCAGGAATGCAAAATCTTCGAGTTTTTCAGGAAATTTACCCTTTTTGTTGCTCTCGATAATTTCCTTCACCTTATCGATCGGGATGGCCATCAGGTTCATCCGCTCGTGGGTATAGCTGTACCACATCAGTCCCCTGAAGGTGTCACTCTTTTGATAAACTGCATCGCCGGTTTTGGTTTTCAACACAATGCGTTCGTCGGGGAAATCCTTGAGGGCATCCACATAGGCGGCGTATTCGTAGTTGAGGCAGCATTTGAGTTTACCGCATTGTCCGGCCAGTTTCTGTGGATTGGGCGAAAGCTGCTGCACACGGGCAACACCGGTGGTTACCGACTGGAAATCGGCCATCCATGAGGCACAGCAAAGTTCGCGGCCGCAGGAGCCAATTCCGCCAAGTTTCGCAGCTTCCTGCCGCATACCAATCTGTTTCATTTCGACGCGTATCCTGAACTCTTCGGCAAGCCGCTTAATGAGCTCCCTGAAGTCGACCCTGTCCTCGGCGGTATAGTAAAAGATCGCTTTTGTTTTGTCGCCCTGATATTCCACATCATTCAGTTTCATATCGAGTTTCAGCTCAAAGGCAATGTCGCGGGTGCGGAAAAGCGTGTTGTTTTCGAGTTCGATGGCGCTAACCCATTTTTCAACATCGGATAGCCTGGCGTGCCGGTATACCTTCTTGAACTCACTGTGTTTCAGGTTGACTTTCTTGCGACGCATCTGCAGATCAACAATATCGCCTGTCAGTGTAACAATGCCGATATCGTGTCCGGATGCCGCCTCAACGGCAATGATTTCGCCCTCATTCAGCTCAATCTCATTGGTATAGGTAAAAAAGTCCTTGCGGCCATTTTTGAACCGCACCTCAACAAAGCGGGGTGCATCGGCCGGCTTCGGGCTTTCGTATCCTTTCAGCCAATTTGTCTCGTCGAGCTTGCAGCATTTATGTTGAAAAATACGGTCTTTCGGATTGTATACGCGCGGGGCCCGGCAGCATCCTCTGGGGACAAACATCTCTGCTCCTTTGCCCGTGTTTTCTTCGTTCATCTGTTGGTGAATTTAATGGCAAATATACAGAAAATATCACACCCTGCTTATGGTTTGATTTTTAGCAACTTAATCATTTTCAAACTGCTATCCATAAACAAAATTCCCGCATGGGCATTCCGCTCAATATGGGTGATGCCATCTTCCATCAATCCGACCAGGTCGAGGATATTGTTGGCATGCACAAATGGGGCAAATTTGGTATTAAATTCCTTTTCATCGTCGGGCAGGCGCATGAGTTCGTTCAGTCGGCTGTTCACCAGCAAGCCGTTTCTGAAGACGTTCAAGCCATAAGCCAGCAGCGATTTCTGACGCTCGCGGCCAATACCGGCAATGGTTGCGCTAAAGTCGGTGAGTTCGAGAATGCTGCCCCTGAAACACAGCCGCATCCATTGCTGAAAGGTCTGGAAGTTGAATTTCTCTTCTTCGTTGTTTTCGTACATCCTGATTGCTTCCAGCCAGTTTCCGTTTGCCATCAGCGTAGCATCCCTGGCTTCGGCTTCGCGGCATTGAAACCGCTGAATGAGTGCATTACCAATGGCCTTGTCGCTGATCCTGGGTATTTTTACCATCAAGGTGCGCGATTTCACTGTCGACAGCATTTGCTCCTGCTCCTCAGCAATCAGCAAGAACAGGGTTTTATCCGGCGGTTCCTCAAGCACCTTAAGCATCTTGTTGGCTGCCTGCACATTGATTTTTTCAGCCATCCAAATAATGGCCACCTTGTATTCGGCTTCGTAGGCCTTGAAATTCAATTTACGGATCAGTTCGTTGGCATCGCGGGTAAAGATGGTGCCTTGTTTGTTTTCAACGCCCAGGAAATTATACCATTGATTCAGTCCTACATAGGCATTCTCCTGCAACACAAAACTCCGCCATTCCTCAAGAAACAGGTTCGACTCCGGATCTTTTTTCACTTTTTTGTTGGTGGTCGAAGGAAACACAAAATGCAGGTCGGGATGCGACAGCCTGGCCATTTTCACGCAGGACGGACAGCTACCACAACTGTCGTGTGCGCTGCGGTTTGTGCAATTCACAAACTGGGCGTAGGCCAGTGCCAGTGCCAGCTTGCCGCTACCAGGAGGGCCCAGCATGAGCTGGGCATGGCTCACCCTGCTGTCGGTAACCGACTGAATGAGTTTCTTTTTCGTTCCTTCCTGCCCGATAATGTCAGCAAATAGCATGGTCTTCCTGCGTTGAAATGATTGGTCAAATGTACAAAAAAGGCGCTTCTGTAGTGCATGATTAAGCTGCTGGTGTCCCGGGCCTGAATACCGGCAATTGCTTTCAATTTCAGGGTCTCAGCAAAAAAAAACTGCCTTCAGTGGATGAAGACAGCTTGAAATTGATGTGTAAACACGCTTTTTTATTCTTTGGGCGCGGTTATTTTAGCCACCAAAAACTCCCGGTTCATGCGGGCAATGTTGGCAGCTGAGATTTCCTTCGGGCACTCTGCCTCACAGGCATAGGTGTTCGTACAGTTTCCAAAACCGAGCTCATCCATCCTGGCAACCATTTTTCGCACCCGTTCATTTGCTTCGAGTTTTCCCTGTGGCAAAAGCGCAAACTGCGACACCTTTGCCGAAACAAAGAGCATGGCGCTGGCGTTTTTACAGGCAGCTACGCAGGCTCCGCAGCCAATACAGGCAGCAGCATCCATGGCCAGGTCGGCATTGCGTTTCGAAATGGGTATGGCATTGGCATCGGGCACACCTCCTGTTCGCACCGACACATAACCGCCGGCCTGCATGATTTCGTCGAAAGCAGAGCGGTCAACCATAAGGTCTTTGATCACCGGAAAAGGTTTCGCACGCCAGGGTTCAATCACGATGGTTTCGCCGTGCTTGAAATTGCGCATATGCATCTGGCAGGTTGTTATCCCACGGTCGGGACCATGAGGCCTTCCGTTGATGTATAAGCTGCAGGCGCCACAAATGCCCTCGCGGCAATCATGGTCGAAAGCAACGGGCTCCTCCCCTTTTTGAACCAGACTTTCATTCAGCAGATCAAGCATTTCGAGAAATGAGGCTTCTGCCGAAATATCCTGAACCTTGTAGTTTACAAACTTCCCTTTGGCTGTAGCGGAGGCTTGCCTCCATATTTTTAATGTTAGATCCATTGTATTCTGTTTTTATCGTGGATATTACCCCCGTGCTTATTTGTAGTTCCGTTGTTTTACCTCAATGTATTCGAAAACAAGCGGTTCCTTGTGCAATACCGGCTCCTTGTCGGCTCCTGTGTATTCCCAGGCAGAAACAAAATTAAAGTCCTTGTCGTTTCTGAGGGCCTCGCCATCAGGTGTCTGATGTTCTTCGCGGAAATGACCGCCACAAGATTCTTCCCTGACAAGTGCATCGCGTGCCATAAGTTCGCCCAGCTCCAGAAAATCGGCTACCCGCAGGGCTTTTTCAAGCTCCGGATTTACCTGATCGTTGGTGCCTGTGACCTTAACATTTTTCCAGAAGTCGGCCCGGAGTTCCTGTATCAGTGCGATGGCTTTTTCGAGTCCTGCCTTGTTGCGTCCCATGCCCACATTGTCCCACATGATGAGACCCAGCTTGCGGTGATAGGAATCGACGGTGTGGTTTCCATTGACCGACAACAATTTTTGTATTCTGTCGCGGGTCTCCTTTTCGGCCTGCTCAAACTCAGGTGCTTCGGTTTTAAAACGGGCAACACCAATCTGGTCAGCGAGGTAATTCTGCATGGTATAGGGCAGAACAAAGTACCCATCGGAGAGTCCCTGCATGAGCGCCGAAGCCCCCAATCTGTTGGCTCCATGATCGGAGAAATTGGCTTCGCCGGCGGCAAAAAGTCCGGGAATGGTGGTTTGCAGCTCATAATCGACCCAGATGCCTCCCATGGTATAATGCACCGCAGGATAAATCATCATCGGGGTTTCATAGGGATTTTCATCATTGATCTTTTCATACATTTGGAAGAGGTTTCCGTAGCGTGCTTCGATCACATGTTTGCCCAGGCGTTTGATGGCATCAGCAAAGTCGAGGTAAACGGCAAGGCCTGTTTTACCAACCCCGAATCCGGCATCGCAGCGTTCCTTGGCGGCACGTGAGGCCACATCGCGCGGAACCAGGTTTCCAAAAGCCGGGTAGCGGCGTTCGAGATAGTAATCCCTGGCTTGCTCGGGCAACTGGGTAGGTTTCATTTGGCCTTTGCGGATCTTTTCAGCATCCTCCAGTGATTTCGGCACCCAGATGCGTCCGTCGTTCCTGAGGCTTTCGCTCATCAGGGTAAGTTTCGACTGGTAATCGCCATGCACCGGGATGCAGGTAGGGTGAATCTGTGTGAAACAGGGGTTGCCAAAGAAAGCGCCTTTGCGGAAAGCTTTCCAGATGGCACTCCCGTTGGAGGCCATGGCATTTGTCGACAGGAAAAACACATTCCCGTAACCACCTGTAGCCAGCACAACAGCATGGGCTGCATGACGTTCGATCTTGCCGCTAATCACATCACGCATGATCACGCCGCGTGCACGTCCGTCGATGATCACCAGATCCATCATCTCGCTGCGGGTGTAAAGCTTGACGGAGCCATTGGCAACTTCCTTGCTCAGGGCGCTGTAGGCGCCAAGCAACAGCTGTTGTCCGGTTTGTCCGCGGGCGTAAAAGGTCCGTGAAACCTGCGCTCCCCCGAAAGAACGGTTATCGAGCAATCCCCCATATTCGCGGGCAAAGGGCACTCCCTGCGCCACACATTGGTCGATGATGCTGTTACTTACTTCAGCAAGCCTGTAAACATTGGCTTCGCGGGCACGGTAGTCGCCTCCCTTAACAGTGTCGTAAAACAACCTGTAGATGCTGTCACCGTCGTTCGGATAATTTTTTGCAGCATTGATTCCGCCCTGGGCAGCAATGCTGTGCGCCCTTCTGGGACTATCCTGGATACAGAATACCTTTACATTAAACCCCAGCTCACCCAGGCTGGCCGCAGCCGAAGCCCCGGCAAGTCCGGTACCGACAACGATGATGTCGAGCTTGCGCTTGTTGGCCGGATTAACAAGATTCTGGTGTGCCTTATAATTGGTCCACTTTTCAGCGATTGGACCATGGGGTATTTTTGCGTCTAACTTAACCATAACTGTTTGAGATTACGAGAAATAAATAACCAGTGGAATTGCAACAAACCCGAGGGTGATCAAAACTGAAAACAAGGTTCCGATGAGCTTGATGAAGGGTGTGTAACGGCTGTGATTCAATCCAAGCGACTGAAATGCCGACTGAAACCCATGATCGAGGTGGAAGCCAAGCAAAAGGATGGCCACGACATAAAAGGCCACATAGGCTCCATCCTTGAACAGGAGTATGATCAGGTTTCCGAGGTCTTCATAGGTTCCTGAAGCATAAGTGATTGATTCAACCTCACCTAATTTGGCCTTTACAAAGAAATTGGCAAAATGGATGATCAGGAAAATGAACACCACGACACCGGTGTGAATCATGAACTTCGAAAAATAAGACAACTCAGAAGAGCCTTTCTTTTCGTACCGTACTGGCCTGGCCATCCAGTTTTGTATCTGAAGCACCACCCCGAAAATCATGTGTAGGATAAAGCCAATAAACAGCACCCATTGAAAGGTTTGTATGAAGGGATTGGTTGCCATGAAGTGTGCCGCCTGGTTGAACATCTCCCTCGACGGGTCGAATAAAACGAATAAATTAATTGTCAGGTGCACCACCAGAAAACTGGTCAGAAATAAACCAGCCAGTGACATGACGATTTTCTTCGTAATTGAAGCGTAATGAATTGTTTTGCCCATAACAGTAAATTTGCGATAAGAACGATTGAACCAATAATTTTATAAAAACACAGTTTTATACTATACCTTTGCAAGGATGAGCTAACAAATGTATGGATTTATTTTTGTTAATATGTCCAAGACTTTTAGCAATTTTTTAACACTTTTACGTTTTTAAACGGATTTATGCGGTATTCTCCTCTGAACAACAGCCTGTTTTCTGACAACAGGAAAAGGTTCGTCGGCCTGATTCCAGGACAAGCGATGGCTGTGTTTCTTTCGGCCGAAAATATGCCACGCAATGGCGATCAGTGCTTTCCTTTCAGGCAACAGTCTGATTTTTTCTACCTTACCGGAATAGAACAGGAAAACACAGCCCTGATTTTGTTTCCCGATTGTCCCAACCCATCTTGGCGCGAAGTGCTTTTCATCAGCGCTTTCGATGCGCACAAGGCTACCTGGGAAGGATACAAGCTGAGTCCTGACGAAGCACAACAGCTTTCAGGCATCAGCCAGGTGACCACGATAGATCAGTTTAATGCCGTGTTGCAGGAAGTCATGAATTACGCCACACAGGTTTTCCTGAACAATACCGAATACATCAAATACAGTGCTGATATTGAGCACAAAAACCTGCGATTTGCTCGTCAGCTGAAAGAAAAATACCCGCTGCACCAGTTTCAGCGTGCCGCTCCCCTGCTCGAAAAATTGCGGGTGGTGAAATCTGCAGCCGAGATCGAACTGCTGAAAACAGCATCAGATATTACCGGCAAGGCTTTCGGCCGTTTGCTACGTTCAAGCCTGATCGGCAAATTTGAGTTTGAAGTACAGGCCGATATCGAGCATGAGTTTACCATCAACAGGGCAAACGGAAATGGGTATTATCCCATCATCGCCGGTGGTGGCAACGCCTGTGTGCTGCACTACAACGACAACGACAAGCAACTTCACACTGGTGACCTGCTGCTGCTCGATTTCGGTGCTGAGTATGCCAACTATTCTGCCGACCTGAGCCGGACCATCCCAGTAAACGGCAGGTTTACCGATCGCCAGAAACAGTGCTATGAAGCTGTTTTGAAGGTATTTAAAGCGGCTATTCAACTGTATGTGCCGGGAAACACCATCGAACAAATCAACAACGAGGTTTGGAAAATGATGGAGACCGAGATGATCAGCCTCGGCCTGTTTACACGGGAAGAAGTGCGTGACCAGAACCCTGAATCACCACTGTACAAGCGATACCTGATGCATGGCGTTGCCCATCACATTGGCCTCGACGTGCACGATGTAGGATCGAAATACGAACCGCTTGCCGCCGGCATGGTGCTGACCTGTGAGCCGGGTCTCTATATCCGTGAGGAAAATATCGGCATCCGCATCGAAAACGACATCCTGGTCACCGACCATGGCCCTGTGGACCTAATGGCCGAAATACCGGTTGAAGTGTCTGATATTGAATCAATCATGAGTAGAAATTAACCCAACATTCATTAATATTTTCCGTTATGTTTGCAAAAGAAGTATACTCCGAAAGAAGAAATCGCCTGAAAAAAGAAATTCACTCAGGCATCGGTCTTTTTCCGGCCAATCAGGAAGCCGCATTTAATTATCCCGCCAATACATACAGCTACCGGCAGGACAGCCATTTCTCCTATTTCTTCGGCATCAACCATCCCGGCTTTTTCGGGCTGATCGACTTCGAATCAGGTGAAGAGTTTTTGTTTGGCAACGATTTTGAGTTAGACGACATTATCTGGATGGGTCCCCAGCCATCGGTTGTCGATCAGGCTGCGAGGGTTGGCATCGATAAAACGCGCCCCTATGCCGACATCGCAAGCCATGTTACTGCTGCCCTGCAAAAGGGCCGCATGGTGCATTATCTGCCTCCTTACCGAGGCGAAACCATTATTGAGCTGGCTAAATTACTGGGCGAGCCGGTGAATGAAATCAGGGCTGACGCCAGCATCGATCTGATCAAGGCTGTTGTGAAACTCAAAGAAATCAAAGACGCGCTCGAAGTTGCAGAGATTGAAAAAGCCGTCGACATTGCCTGGCTCATGCACACTACGGCCATGAAGATGGCCAAACCCGGCATGATTGAGCAGGAAATTGCCGGAACCATCGAAGGCATTGCCCTGTCACATGGCGGGCCTGTTTCGTTTCCGGTGATCCTGAGCGTCGACGGACAAACCTTACACAACCACAACCATGGCAATGTGCTCAAGGCCGGCCGTATGCTTGTTGTCGATGGTGGTACCGAGACATCCACGCTCTATGCCAGCGACATCACCCGCACGGTGCCCGTGGGCGGAAAGTTCAACCAGCGTCAGAAAGAAATTTATGAGATTGTACTGAAAGCCAACACCGAAACCATCAAGGCAACCAAGCCAGGCATCGAATACCGGGAGATGCATATGCTGGCAGCGCGCACCATCGCCGAGGGACTAAAAGGCCTTGGCCTGATGAAAGGCAATGTGGACGATGCCGTTGCTGCAGGCGCCCACACCTTGTTTTTCCCTCATGGGCTGGGTCATATGATGGGTATGGATGTGCATGACCTCGAAGGCGTAGGCGAAAACCATGTTGGCTACGATGAGCACACCAAGCGGGCTACACAGTTCGGCACCGCATACCTGCGGCTTGGCAAGAAACTCAAACCCGGATTTGTACTGACAAACGAGCCTGGCATCTATTTCATTCCTGCCCTCATCGACAAGTTCCGCAGCGAAGGCCAGTTCAAGGATTTCGTAAACTATGACAAGGTGGAAACATACAAGGATTTTGGCGGCATCCGCATCGAGGACGATGTGCTGGTGACCGACAAGGGCCATCGTGTTTTGGGAAAACCAATCCCCAAAACTGTTGCCGAAGTTGAAGAGACGGCCGCCCAGAGCCGGGAATGGCTGAAGTTTCCGGGCGTGTTTTAATTGCTAAAAAGCTTAAATAAGGAACCCCGATGCCCGGCTTCGGGGTTCTTTTGTTGTGGTCAGCGATATCTTTGTAATTTTGGCCGGCTAAAGTGAATGCGATGAAAAAAGCCCTGCTCGATAATAAGGAAATTGCCTATCAGGCCGAAGGCCAGGGTGATTGCCTTGTGCTGGTGCATGGTTTCCCCGAGGATCACCGCATCTGGGAAGATTTCAGCCGGACACTATCTACTTTTTTCAGGGTCATCAGCATCGACCTGCCTGGTTTCGGTGAGTCGGCTAGTTTTGGTGAGGTTCATTCCATGTCGCTGATGGCCAGTGCCATAAAAGCTGTAGTGGATGAGGAGAACATCAGCCGCTTTGTGCTGGCCGGTCATTCCATGGGTGGCTATGCTGCCCTCGCCTTTGCCGATGCGTTTCAGGAAATGCTTGCCGGTCTCGTGCTGTTTCACTCGCAGGCTACCGCCGATGACGAAACGGCTGTCGCAAACAGAAACAAGGCCATTATTCAGGTCATCAGCGATAAGGAAGGCTTTCTGCTTCCATTCTCGAGCAGCCTCTATGATGCCTCCTTCCTGCGCAGCAAGCCAGCAGTTGTGGAACAAATCAGGCAAATCGCTCTGTCGCAAAGCGACAAAGGCATCTCAGCTGACCTTGCAGGCATGCGCGACCGGAGTAACTACGTTGGCTTATTGACACAAATGAACTGCCCGGTGTTGTTTATCCTTGGCAAAAGCGATTCAAGGATGCCAGCAGTAAAGATACTTTCGCAGGTGGGCCTGCCGAGGCATGCCGAACTGCTGCTGCTCGATAAGGTTGGCCATATGGGCTTTGTGGAAGCACCGGCAACTACCCGCTTGACCCTGCAAAAATTTACTGAAAAATGTTTTTCGATCAACCAAACGTCTTGATCTCATTACTGATATACCATGAGCAAAAAAAAGCAACAAGCGAAGAACAGCAAAGGCCGGATGGCAACAGCGATTAGCAATATGAGCCGCGACACCTGGTTTGCCATTATTGTCGGGCTGCTTTCGGTGCTGTTTTATGCCAACACCCTGCGCAACCATTATGCACTCGACGATTACCTCGTTGTCGAAAACAACAAAACAATCGCTCAGGGGATTAAAGCCATTCCCGAAATCCTGACCAGCCTCTACACCACCGAAAGAAGCAATTCCTTTGGGTACAGGCCCATGGCACAGATTTCCTTCGCCATCGAACAGCAATTTACGGCCGGATCATCGCTGAGCCCCAACATCAGCCATTTGTTTAATGTGGTCTTTTACCTCATTGCTGTGCTGCTGCTATTTCATGTGCTCAGGCGGCTGCTTAAAAACTATCATCCATACCTGCCCTTTTTTATTACGGTATTCTTTCTGGCTCATCCGCTGCATACCGAGGTGGTCGCCAGCCTGAAAAACAGGGAGGTGCTGCTCGAGTTCGTTTTCTCGCTGCTGGCCATCAACAGCCTGATCAACTGGGTCGAATCGAATAAAACCAAGGGCTTGTTGCTTGGACTGCTTTACTATGTATTTGCCCTGCTTTCGAAAGAAACCGCCATTGCCCAGCTTGCCGTGTTTCCGCTGGTGTTGTATTTCTTCACCGATGCCCGCCCAAAACAGCTGCGTTTGGTGGCGATTTTCGGATTGGCCGTGCTTGCGATAGCAGTGATAGGTCCCAGGGCATTTCTCCCCGACTTCAACCGCAACTTCCGCTTCATCGAAAATCCCCTTGTTGCCGAAAGCAATTTCTTTGTCAGGCTCTCCACAGCTATGTATATCCTTGGTTATTACCTGAAGCTCCTGCTGGTTCCGTATCCGATGCGCTATTATTATGGTTACAATATGATCCCCGTCACCAACTGGGCTGATCCGCTGATGTGGCTATCGCTATTCATCTATGCAGGCCTGCTTTTTGTTGCCATAAAGGGATTTAAACGCAAAAGCCTGTACGCGTTTTTTATTCTTTATTTCATGGTGAATATGTCGATGTATGCCAACATCGTCTTTCCTGTTCCGGGCATCGTGGCCGAACGTTTTCTGTTTTTTGCCTCACTGAGTTTTGCTGCCTTGCCTGCGTTCGGATTAATGAAAATCCTTCGCTGGCCAATTGACTCAACTGAGGTCACCAGCCCGAAAATACTGCTTGGAGCCATCATTGTGCTTGCTGTTTTGTTGCCTTACGGCTACCTTACCGTGAAACGCAATGCCCAATGGCGCACACAGTTCACACTCACCCAGACCGACATCAAGGTGTTGTCGAAATCGGTGAAAGCGAATGATTTATATGCCACTGAGCTGATGAATCAGGTGAACAACGAATTGGCGAAACCTGTTAATCCCTATAAATTCATCCTTCCGCTGATCGACAAGGCTACCAACTACTACAAGCAGGTCCTCATCATCGACTCGACCCACTGGTCTTCGTGGAATAACCTGGGCAACATCAAATCGAAGATTCATGCCTCCCAATGCATGCTGCGCTACCGCAGTTTGCTCAACAAAGGCGATACTGTGAAAGCTAAAACCGAATATGAACAGGGCATTAAAACCTTCAATGAGGCCATTGCCCTATTTAAAAAGGCCCTTGCGTTCAAACCCGATTACGATGTGGCCCTGTTCAATATCGGCTATGCCTTCGATCAGCTCAACCTGCCCGATTCATCCATTGTGTATTACCGCAGGTCACTCGAAATCAGCCCCGAAGTGGTGAACTGCCGTTCGCGTCTGGCCAATGCCCTGTATAAAACCGGGCAAATGAGCGAAGCTGTACGCGAGAATATGGCCATCACAGAAATCGATCCAACATCGGAAATCCCTTACATCAACCTTGGCAACTACTACTATATGCAGGGTAATATGAATGAAGCTGTGCGCTTTTACACATCTGCCTTCGAAAAATCGCCGGTGCCTGATGTGGCTGCACTGCTGATCGATTATTATAAAAGCACCGGTGACAAGCAGAAAGTAGCCTATTATGAGGCTGCCATGGCCAAACAACAGCAAAGCAAAAAATAACCCATGAGTACAAACGCCTGCATCGAAGCCATAGCCACTTATCTGCCCGAAGCCGTGCTGACGAATGATATATTGCAGCAGGCTTTTCCGGATCTGAAAATCAAGGAACTCACACGGCTTACGGGTGTTGTGCAGCGCCACATTGCTGCCCCGGGCGAAACGGCCGGCGATATGGCGTTCAGGGCAGCCGAAAAACTCTTCGTTCAACATCCGGAGTACCGAAAACAGGTCGATTTCATCATCTTCTGCTCGGCCGGCCGCGATTACCTCACTCCAGCAACAGCCTGCGTGCTGCAGCACCGGCTTCAGCTGAGCGAGTCGGTGGGTGCATTTGATTTCAACCAGGGTTGTACAGGTTATCTGTATGGTCTCAGCATGGCCAAAGGCCTCATTGCCACGGGTGTTGCCCGCAAGGTGTTGTTGCTCACCGCCGAAGCCATCACCAGCACCATCCATCCGCTCGACAAAAGCAACAGGGCCATCTTCGGCGACGGAGCCACCGCAAGCCTGATCGCTGCCACAGACCGGCCGGATGCCGGAATCGGTGAGTTTGTGTTTGGTACCGATGGTTCCCATCACGAAGATATTATTGTGCGCCACGGCGGAGAACGCTTTCCGCTGCCGGAATCGGCCGAAGCCGACTTTCTTGATGCCTTCGGGAATGTCAGAAACCATGCCCGTTTTTTTATGAACGGCTCAGCCGTGTTCCAGTTCTCAGTCGGAAAAGCACCTGTGCTGGTGCAACAGGTACTCGAAAAAAACAAACTTCACATGAGCGATGTGGATTTGTTTGTGTTTCACCAGGCTAACCAGGTCATCCTCGAGACCATTGGAAAAAAACTCAGGCTGGCGCCTGCAAAAAACCACATCTGCCTTGCACAAACGGGCAATACGGTGGCCTCATCCATCCCATTTGCCATCGAAGATGCCTTGCTCAAGAAGAAAATAGGCCAGGGGAGCCACCTGCTGCTGGGTGGATTTGGTGTGGGATTTTCATGGGGAGGAACCATTGTCAGGCTTTAAGTTGCCCTACCAATTTTTTTTGTCAACTGCTTTTTACTATAAACTTTGGCATGGTAATTGAAAATATTTTGCTTTAAAAGCACACATTCAACTTGTTTTTCAATTAATTGCCACCTTCCGACAACAAGAAGGTCGATTTTAAAGAAAAAAGTCGGATATTTGCAAATTGTTTTGTTCAGGCCTTGATTTTGAACCTTTTTATTAACAAGATAACACAAAATTACCATGAAAAAAATGCTTGCTGTTGTAATGATTTTTGCCACCATTGTTGGTGCTTCATCATGTACAAAAAAATACAAAGAGGAAGTTGCTCGCCTCAACAGTCAGAAGGACAGCCTTATCGCGCTTTCCATCGAGAAAGACACGTTTACCATGACCTACGTCAGGGCTTTCAACTCAATTCAGTCGAACCTCGATTCGATTAAAGCCAAAGAAAGGCTGATCAACGAAATTACCTCAGGAAAAATCGAAAACAAAGCCCAGCTCGAGGACAACATCAACAAGGATATTGATGCCATTTACGAACTGCTTGTTAGAAATCGCGAAATCGTTGACAACCTGCGCGGACAGCTGCGTGGTTCATCAAACAAGAACAAAGACCTTGAAAAAATGGTGGCTAACCTCACCCTTCAGATTGAGGCCAAGGATGCTGAAATTAACCAGCTGAAACTGGAACTGGCCAACAAGAACCTCACCATCAGCGATCTGGAAGCCAGTCTGGCTGAAATGGCTGCTAAAAACAAAGACCGTCAGGCAACCATCGATGCCCAGATCAAGGCCCTGAACCAGGTGTGGTACATCATTGGCTCGAAGAAAAACCTTCAGGAGATGAAGATCATCACCAAAGAAGGGGGTATCGTAGGCATTGGAAAGAGCAGAAAAGTAAGCGAGAATTTCGACAAATCGCTCTTCACACAGGCCGACCTGCGTGAATTGTCATCGCTGAGCCTGATGAGCAAAAAAGCCAAGGTGCTTACTGTTCATCCTGCCGGAAGCTATGAAATCGTTGGCTATAAATCCGCCGACAGCCTGGTCATCAAACATGCCGATGACTTCTGGAGCGCTTCGAAATACCTGGTTATTATGGTTGACTAAGGTCAAAAAAAAATCTTTGTGCAGAGGCTGCCCCAAAAGGGTAGCCTTTGTTTTTTAATGCTTCTCAAGGGTTAATTCGGCCTACCCTCCAAAGGTTTCACCACCAAACACGGCATTCATCACCAAGGCGCTTCCAACATCCGTCTTATGATTGAAAACGATCGGCTATCCGTTGTCCTTGTCCTTTTCGCTTGTTCGAAAAGGACCAAAAGAACAAGGCCAAACAATGCTCCCGCCCGCTCTGCCAAAAGGCCTGAAAATCACCCGAAGTAGTGAGAGGAAGCAAAACCATTGCTTTAGAATCGAACATCTTGTTCTCCCTTGTTTTGCTCCCTCCCAAATAAGCCCTGGCTTACCTTCGCGGATTTTCCAGGCCTTTTGACATTCACAGCCTTATCTGCCCGCCGTTTGGCCGGGCCGTCGCGCCTGATCTAAAAATTATAGATCCAAAGCAATGCGATTGTCAAATCATTAGCTTTTGATGCTTGAATTTTGTGTTTGTAATACGGCAATTGGATTCGTACGAAAATGTGGGTGTGGGCAGGACATTTTGTTGCCAGCCTTTGTTTTTTAATGCTTCTCAAGGGTTAATTCGGCCTACCCTCCAAAGGTTTCACCACCAAACACGGCATTCATCACCAAGGCGCTTCCAACATCCGTCTTATGATTGAAAACGATCGGCAATCCGTTGTCCTTGTCCTTTTCGCTTGTTCGAAAAGGAGAAAAGGAAGGAACACAAACATCTGATTTTGCTATTGCCCGCCATGATTCAAATGAAGTCTTATTTCACAAACATCTGACATAACATTGTCAGCTAAACCCCGCTCTGGCAGTTCATGGAAGCCGGGATGCGGCCTCCTCGAACAAACATTTTTCGCCCGGACGCGCAGTTTCCAAACAGATTTGTACATTTATCCCGAATTTGAACCGGCTCCACAAGCCCCTTCCGATTCAGGTATAACCAGCAATCGCATGCAACTCACACACAAAGTCGTCTGGATTACCGGCGCCACCTCAGGCATAGGCGAAGCCATGTTCAAGGCCTGTTGTGACGAAAAAGCCCGGCTGATTATCTCGGGCCGAAACGCGGACAAGCTCAGGCTGCTGCAGACCGAAGCCCGCACAAAAGGACTGGAATGCGCCGTTTTCCCTTTCGAACTGACTGATCCCGAAGGCATCGCGAAAAGCTGCCAGGAAGTACTCCGCCAGTTCGATCGCATCGATGTGCTCGTCCACAATGGCGGAGTCAGTCAGCGTGCGCTGGTCACCGAAGCACCCATCGCACTTGACCGTCACATTATGGAAACAAATTTCTTTGGCGCCGTTGCCATCACGAAGGCCATCCTGCCACGCATGGTGGCACAGGGCGGAGGTAAGCTTGTGGTGATCAGCAGCATTGTGGGCAAATTCGGCTTCCCGCTGCGTTCGGCATATGCCGCATCAAAACATGCCCTGCAGGGATTCTTCGACAGCCTCCGGGCCGAGATGGTGCGCGAGAACGTGTCTGTGCTGATGGTGTGCCCGGGAAAAATAGCCACCAATATCTCAAAAAACGCCCTTACAAAAGACGGAACTGCCTATAATATTTCCGACAAAGGACATATCAACGGCATGACGGCTGACCGCTGTGCCCAAATTATCGTAAAGGCCATCAGGAAAGAAAAAAAAGAAATTTTTGTTGGCGGAAAGGAAGTGCTGATGGTCTATATCAAGCGATTCATTCCCGGCCTGTTCTTTAAAATTGTTTCAAAAGTGAACCCGACTTAGTACTTTAGCCAATAATTACAGCTCAGCACATATGCAAAAAGTGATTACCGGAATTCAACAGGTTGGTGTAGGTGTAGCCAATATTCACGAGGCTTTTGCCTGGTATCGGAAGCATTTTGGCATGGACATCAAGATCTTCGACGATGAGTCGACTGCAGAGCTCATGCTTCCGCACACCGATGGCATGCCCCGTATCAGGCACGCCATACTGGCCATGAACCTTCAGGGAGGCGGCGGTTTCGAAATCTGGCAACATAAGGGCTTTGAACCCAAAGATGCCAAGTTCGAGCTGTTGCTGGGTGACCTGGGTATCTACATCACCAAGCTGAAGTCGTCCGATATCCATGAAACCTACCGCACCTACCTCGAAAAAGGACTGAATATCCTTGGCGAAATGCAGCAGGATCCTGCCGGTAATGCCCACTTCTTTGTGAAAGACCCTTTCAACAATATCTTTCAGGTGATCGAAGAAAAGACCATCTTCAAGCCGCAGAAATCGGCCAATGGCGGCATCTGTGGCTGTACCATCGGCGTGTCGGATATCGACAAATCGATGAAGCTGTATGCCGGCATTTTGGGTTACAATGCCGTTGTTTACGACAAGCACGAAGTCTTTGGCGACCTCGCCGAACTGCCCGCAGGGAATATGTCATGCCGCAGGGTGCTGCTCAAGCATTCAAAAATCAGGATCGGCCCCTTCAGCGCCCTTTACGGACCTACACAGATCGAGCTCGTGCAGGTAGAGGGCCGCAAGCCACAGCGAATATTCGAAAACCGCATCTGGGGCGAAAAAGGATTTATCCACCTCTGTTTCGACATCGTAGGCATGGATGCCCTGCGCAAGGAATGCCTCGAAAACGGCTATCCCTTCACCGTCGACAGCAGCAACAGTTTCGATATGGGCGAAGCCGCAGGACATTTTTCCTATATCGAAGATCCTGACGGAACCCTGATTGAGTTTGTTGAAACGCACCGCGTGCCCATTATTAAAAAGCTGGGCTGGTATATCAACCTCAAAGACCGGAAAACAGTGAAAAGGCTGCCCAACTGGATGGTTAGCACACTGGCCTGGAAACGGGTGAAAGACTAACCAATTCCTTGCTATTTTTAGCTGTTACATATGATGCAGGCCCGTGGCGGTTTGTTGCAGGGTTGTGGACTGCTGCATGCGGTCCTTTTCCGACGATTTTTTCAATTGAATGGCTTGGCATCCTGAAATAATTCGCTACCTTTCGGGCACCAAATCCTATAACACCGGATCAATACAAAGCCCGCAGATGAAAGCCCTTACCTTAATCAGCAAATTACTGCCCCTTGTGCTGTTGCTCAGCCTGGTGTCGTGCAGCCAGAAACCCGCCGCCTTCGATTACGGCAAGGTTGAAAACGGCGTTTACCTCAATTCCTATTTCGATTTTTCGATGCAGCTGCCCGAAGGATGGGCAGTGCAGTCACGTGACCAGATGGAAAACATCGCGAATACCGGCAAAAAAATGCTTTCGGGCAACGACACCAACCTCGAAGCTGTCCTGAGCGCTGCCGAGGTGAATGTGGCCAACCTGCTTGCCGTATTCGAAAAGGAGATGGGCTCGCCGGTGGAATACAACCCAAACATCATGATTGTGGCCGAAAACCTGCAACATGCGCCCGGCATTAAAAGTGGCTTCGATTACCTGTATCAGTCGCGGAAGCTGCTTATGCAGGGTCAGTTTCAATACGATTACCTCTCGGAAAACTTCGAATTGGTCGAATTTGATGGCGTTGAGTTTTACCGCATGGACGCCAGGGTGAACTTCACCGACCTCGAAATCAAGCAGCACTATTATGCCACCGTCCGCAACGGCTTTAGCTTCAATGTGATTATTTCCTATGTGAGCGATGCCCAAAAAACCGTGCTTTTCGAATCACTCGGAAGCATGAGGTTCGGGAAATAAACCCGGCAAACACCAGGATAGAATTGATATTAAACACCATTGGCAAATTGCAATAACACAGCCTGATCAATGTGATGAATCATTACTTTGCTGCAAGTTATCCATCGTAAACTGCTTAACCCATTAACACATTTTCCATGAAAAAAACCACCATGCTCATCGCGATGATCCTGATTGCATCAGCTGGCTACAGCCAAAATTTTGTGCCTCGGACCGGAGGTCATTGCTTCACTATGGACATCCCCGATTATATGAGCAAGTCGTATGATTTGAACGATGTGGCTTCACTGCAATACCAGAACAAGGTGAAGGAAGCCTATGTGATTGCCATCGTCGATGAAAAGGACCAGCTTGAAAACCTGGGGATGAAGTTTCAAAATGCCAGTGAATTTCTGACTTTCTTCCTGAAAAATTACCCCCCGGATGTTTCTGAAAAACAAGTTTCAGAACCAGTTGCATTTGAGTCCAATGGTACAGGATTCGCACAAGCTGAACTCACCTGGACCGATGAAGACGCCTCTTTTTATATGTTGGTATGCTGTGCAGAGACTCAAGGTCATTTTTACAAAATCCTGTGCTGGACCCTGGCCGGGTACAAAGATTTGTTAAAGGATGATTTTCAAAAGATTGCGCGTTCGTTAAAAGAATAGTATTTGATTGACGTGGTTTTTCCTTGCAAACCTTTATGCGCCAATTGGGCGCAAATTTCAGGTGCAAAGCAATTATTGATATTCCGCCGCGATGGTGTATACCCTGAGCGTATGCGCATCCACCGACAACAGCTTCCAACGGTAATCGGCACTGCCACCCCAATAAGGCACCGAAATATCCACGATGGAATCGGTCAGCGTCCAGTTGCCGGTATAGTTGGCGTAAGTGATGGGTGGGGTTCCGCACCAGCCCGCATTTTTGCGCTCAATAAACTGCTGATCCGACTGAAAAACAATGCCATAACCATCATCAGGTAAGGTTTGTGCCCGGGTGAAAGTTACCAGGCTGTCGGCATACACGGGCCCTACCCAGCATCCGAGCAGGTAATTGTTTTTGTCGGAAACGATATTGTCCGATTTCCGGCAGGCTGCAGCCAGCAACATCAGCAGCAACAAGGTGAACATGTGTTTCATGGATAGTCTCTTTGCCCCTTAGATGAAGTCCGGCTCCGATAGGTTGCTTTGCCGGCAACAATTAAGCTGTAAACAATTCCATCAAAAAAGGATTTCTTTGCCGTGGAGAAGTGGCTATTTGAAATCAGCGATGTTGTAGCACACTTCTTTGAAGGTAAATTCGCCGTAGCAGAAATCGCCGTCAGGCCGGTGATAGATGAGCTTTGCCTCAGAGGCTATCCTGATGCCGTCATACAATGTGTAACCACCAATCGGTGTCGACCAGGGATAGTTGTGGTAGGTTTTCCCGTCGGTGGTCTCGAAGCGGTCGTTGCTGATAAAATTAACCAGGTCGCCGGCTTCATCGAAACAGAGTGTGGCACCAATGGTGATGTGTCCGTTGGTAAAGCTGGCCTTCGCCGAAGTGTTGTCGATGGCTTCCCAGCGGATGTTTTTGTCGAGCAGGGTGGCAGGTGCCATGCAGCACATATCGTTGAACACTGTCACGGTCTCGCCCTGGTCCATTTCCTTTCCGCGGGCATCGACAACCTTGAACAGGCCGACCAGCCGGATGACCATGGAGGCTTTCGCGTCCTTGTACATATGCAGTCCGGTAGCGGGAATACCCATTTTGCGTGCAGCAATGTAGAAGAGGCGCGTTGGCCGGTCGAAAAAGTTGTACTGCTCCGAACGGAAAACCATCCAGGCATCGGGTTTCGAGCGGATGCGGCCTTCAAATACCAGTCTTGCGTTCAGTGGCCGTTCGCGGCCCACCACGCCCATATTCTGCAGGTAGCGTCTCACCGGTGCCGGCAGGGCGAGCAGGTCTGCTTCACGCACGATGCCGGGCGTCATTCCGCTGATGCGTGCCAGCCCGGCCTTTACTTCACGGATATACTGCTTTTTCATTTCGCTTTGCCTTTATTGATGCCAACACAAATGATCTTCACTGTTTTAGACACATAATGTGTTGTATACAAAACGATATGGCAGGGTTATTATTTTATTTGTTTACAAACTATTCTGGGGCTTTGATTTTACAAAATAATACATGTTGTAAACGAGCATACATAGAACGAATGCTCCGGCTAAACTAAAAAGTGATATTGAAAACCAACAATAAAAGCCACAATAAAAGCTATTTTCTGCACCGCAAACACAGGAAAAAGAACCAACGATTATTAGCAATATATAAATAGTGAAGAATAAAACCGATGCAATTAAGCCTGTTTTTAAAAAAATCATTTTCATAGCAGTAATTTTTAATAAAGGTACAGCCAAAACAGCCGTTTTAAGGGTTTTACAGGGTGATGTCGCTTACTTTGATTTGGTGATGTACATCACATTTTGTACTTTTGAGAAATAACAATTCGTAAACAATATGACAGTAATTAATAAATATGATTGCGGACTTTGCAAGGACAAATCATGCGCTGTTGCTATTCTCACTCCTGATGAGCTTAAATTGCTTACAGGTAACTGCTCTGAAGTTGAACTAAAAAGAGGCGATACAATATTCAAAGCCGGATCATTAACTACACATATTGTTTACCTCAAAACCGGACTAGTTAAAGAATCATTGATAGGCAGCAATAAAAAGGAGCAAATTATTCAATTGATAAAAGCACATTCTTATTTGGGGCTTTCCTCAATGCTTGGTTATAAAACCAATCATTATTCATACAAGGCATTGGAAGATTTAAGGGTTTGTTATATTGATTCAACTGTGTTTAAGCAGCTTGTTCAATCGAATGGGAAATTCGCGTTTGAAATTCTTGTGTCTGTAAGCAGGGAAAATCTTAATAATTATCATCGCTGTGTAAACAAAAGCCTGAAGCAAATGTATGGAAGGTTTGCAGATGCGATGTTGTATTTTTCACAAGTTATTTATGAAAGCAATACCTTTGATTTGCCCATTACGCAAAATGATTTGGCAGCACTGACTGCAACCACGAGAGAAAGCATAACAAGAACGTTCACAAAATTCAAGAACGAGGGAATTATTGAACTTAATGGAAAAACAATTACTATTCTTAAAATGGATTTGCTTGAAAATATCAGCAAAACAGGATAGTAATGATGTCAGCAAGATATTATGGCCGCAATATTTCTATTATCATGCGTCCTGCCTCTGTTTTAATATCACTGGTTTTTGACTGAACCCGCGGTGTGGAACAATCACCTGGCATTAAACAGGTTACGATTTCTATCACAATGATAATGATTTAATTAGTTAATTGCTGACTCAAGCAAACTGCTATTGGGAACATATTTCAACCCCCGGTTGACAAAGGCCCTGGCGGTTGTTTTATTTCCCTTGTAAAAATAATGCAAAGCCGCTGACCTGTATGTACTTTCGATCATCACATTTAGCATTTTACTTTTCACCGGTGGTTCGCAGTTCTTTTCAAATTCAAGCAGGTATGTGTTTCCCTCCGGGGATTTGTTCTTTGAAAAAGAATCACTTGCCTTCTGCAGGTAGGCCTTAAGCTTGTGTTCAGTCAAAATGGAAACCACTAATTCCTGCGGATACCGTAAGGCTAACTGGTTGATGGTGTCAAGGAGCACATCAGGGTTGGAAATGTTGAACAGCTTGCGTTGCAAATGATTCTCCATAATCTGTTGCGCATCGTGATGATTGCCCTTGATGTCCAATGCCCTGGCCACATACTTTTCAACCATGTCCGAATGTTGGTATCGGTAACTCATCTGCAGGTTATAGGAGAAATTAATTTCATCGATTAACTTCTTATCAGTGATCTGCCCCACCAGACGTGCGTTTAACGAATCACAAAATGCTTCCATATCAGTATATTGCAAATGGTAATTGACAATATTACTGAAAATGCCAACAACCACATTCATATCTGTGTTCTCAAATTTCGAAAGCTGTGCCAGGTAATCGATTTCCCACACCTGGTCAAAATTGCATTTTTCAATATGGTAAATCAGGGCCGAATACAGCAGGTTTTTCACCTGGTAATCCGGATAGAAGAAATAAGCCTTCTGGCAGGATTTCAAGGCAGCTTCCGTTTCGTTTTTTTGCAGGCTGGTCAGGGCTTTGTTATAGTACTGAAAGCCGGGAAGGTTATTGAACTCCGCGTCCCTCACCTCATTGAACTTTTCTTCAAAGATCTCTTCCACCGACTTGTTTTTGTATTCTGACTCGCTGATGAGTTTCGAATTCCTCAGGTAATTGATATACTGCTGTTTGAACTCACCTGTGAAAATCTGCTTTTCGAAGCCCGGATTAGTGGTCTCAATGACGATTGAATTTGCGCTTGGGTTTGCTACCAGATAAACATGACCCGATGAAGCCTTCACCTTGTAAGGGACATTTAACTTGCTGTAGACCATTGCATACAACATCGAGGCGGTGACACAGTTGTAGTTTCCGCTTTCAAATATTTCAGGGAAATAGACGTCTTCATTGTATTTTTTCAGGAAGCGGCTATGCACGCCTGAATATGCGAGTTTAATTTTTTTCGACATATTCTTCGATGCTATCTTTTTAACTTCCAGTTCCTTAAATATGCTTTGATAAATCTCCTTTTTCTCCGCAGCGATTTTCTCATCCATGGTGTCATCAATTGCGAGAAACAAATCCAGGGTATCGCCCTGCTGCGACATGAATTGCTGAATGGCCTTCCGTTCAAATTCGGAATGGTATTGCAGATCGGCAAACCGGATCAGGGAATCCGTTTGCGCCATAAGCCCTGATGGCAACAGCCCCAGGAGCAACAAGAATAAGTGGGTGTGGATGCGCATATGGTTACGTATAACAATGATATTTATCTAATTTCCAACTTCTCCATTCAGTGAAATTATCTGCCCGAAACAGATCATAACATGGAGTGTTTTTCTTCAAAAATGATTTTATATTATGTAACACCTGTTTGTCTTCTCACCTTTGCCCACCAATGCGAATTGCATGCATTGCGGGCCTGTTTTGTCTGAAAGCATGTTATGGGGCGCCTCAACGCAGTGTTTCGGCCGGCACTGGCATGCCCATAAAGCCTGCTTGCTGTAAAATTAAGGAAATTATCGCCTTAACAAAAAAACAACACTTTATTGTGCAATTATTTTTGTCGGGGATTAAACATCCTGGTTGAGCAACACCACACTCATTTCCGGGCCTTGCGCTTTGAAGCCCTTGTCTGCAGCCATTGCTGGCCTTTAAAACACAGGAAAGAGGCGCCTGCGCCCACCAGGGCGCCCATGAGCACATCGCTTGGGTAATGCACCCCAAGCGCCAGGCGCGAATAGCCCACCAGCACAGCCCAGCAATAAGCGGGCACAACCACATACCAGCGGGGCCAGCACAGACTCACCGCCGTAGCCAGTGCGAAGGCGTCAGTTGTGTGGCCCGAAGGGAACGAAGGGCCTCCACCACCGCTCAGCTTCGCCAGCTCAGGATAGTGCACAAAAGGCCGTGTGCGATCGACACTGTATTTGATGATGTTGGTGAGCAAAGCCGAGCCCAGCACCGACGCAGCCAGGTAAAACGATTGCTGCCGCAGCCCGCGGTTTCTGCGTGCCAGGGCAAAGCCCAACAGAACCACCGGCAGGCCAAAGGTGAGCGGCCCGGCGCTGTTGGTCACCCCCACCACCACGCGGTCATACTGCGGCTTGCGGCCCAAATTGATCTTCCTCAGGATGTCAATATCAGTGTGTTGCGCCTTTAGTTGCAGGGCACACAGACAAAATAAACTGAGCAGCAGTTTCTTCATAAGCAGGCCAAAGGTGGTTTTTTTTGTTGACGAGTTAACGGGTTGAAGAGATTTTTATTGATAACAAGTCACCAATAACTAATCCCAACTCATCAGAAAGGCACGACGACCACCTTACCGGCTACCGGTTCGAGGTACCAGGTGAGGTTTACCGTACCACTCGATTCAGCCCAGGTCTTGAACTTGCCATAGGCGCGGGTGATGTCGGTTTTTTCGATGGCGCACTTAAACCGCTGATCGGTAATGATTTCTATGGCCCAAGGCAGTCCGGTGGCAGTTTTGAAGTTGCCTGCATCGTTCTGGGTGTTCATCAGGCTGGCATTCATCGTTGCCGTTGCCGGGAATCCGCTGCGGTGCACCTCGTGGCCGCGGTCGCCCGTCCTGAAAAGGTAAATCTCAGGGATGAAATTGCCTGCCTGCGCATTGAAGGTCACGGTGAATTTGAGCGTGTCGGGAACGCCCACAGGGCCTTCGCCATTGTTCTGGTAGCGGTCGTTGATGGTGGCATACACGTCGTTCGAAAGGATGAGGCCGTTGGTGTTGGCGGGATCGAGGGTGGCTGCACCTGTGACACCGGCAATGATGTTGGCCGGAAAGACGGTTTTGTCGGGTTTCACGAAGCGCAGGGCGAAACCATTGTCGATGCTGGCCCCAATGGCATCAATGCTGACAGAGAAACTGGCCGTAAGCGGAGTGCCGGCAGCGTTTTTGGTGATGGTCACCTTGTTCGACAGCACCAGGTCGTTGAAATCGAAATCGCCCAACGAAGGCCAAAGGTCTTCGAAAGCCAGGATCTGCCTGCCGCTTTCGGGGAAATAGGTGGTATAGCTTGTGTTCGGGTCGCCCGGATAATCATCGTAGCGGTCGATGATGCCATCGCCGTCGGCATCGCAGGAGATGTCGAAGTTATCGAGGAAATTGCCAATGCTCTGGCTGCCACCGGCCGCAGATATCGACTTGAACACAAAAAATGTCGACGTCTGCCCAACGGGCACATTGTAGGTGCCTGTGTAATGTCCCCAGGCGGTTTTGCCATCGGTCATGGTGGCCTGACGCACTGCTGTTGCAACACTTGCTCCGATGAGCACTTCTGCCACATCAACGCCCTGGCGGCCGCGATGCCATACCGACCAGCGAATGGTGGAGCCTGGCTCGAGGCACAGTTCCTGGTACAATGCAGCAACCTGGTTGGCGTTCAGCTCAAAAAACTGCCTGCCTTCCTGTGACGGAACGCCCTGAAAACCGCTCACCCACATTTCAATTTTATGATCGGTGGCGGTGGTGCTCCAGCCGGGAACATCTGCGTCGTTGCGCAAAGCATAGCCCGAGGCCAGGTATGGCAGTTCGCCACCCGCGTTCTGAATGGGGGTGCCGCAGCTGGTGCAGCTTACCACAGCTGTTGACTTGGTCTGCGGATAAATATAGGTTACAGCAGGTCCGAGCAACAAGTTCATGGCGCCGGTGCCTGTGATCTTTTGGGTGTTCTCTGTCACCGGATAGTACACATAAAAGCTACCGTCGGCCGGGAGGTTGAGCTGGAATTCGGCAGTGTTATTATGTACGATGGTCCTGTCGAGCACCTTGCCATCAGCGTTTACCACCTGGATGAATTCGTCCTCAGTGGAAACATTCAGCGGATTTTCGAGTGTCACCGTGAGTGTGCCCTGAATGGCAGCAGTCCAGCTAAAGTCTTCTGAAACAATGAGGTCGGCCATGTTTCCCCTGTTGGGGTCGGGATTGTCATTGCGTTTGTTGCATCCGAAGAAGAGCAGGGATGCGGCAAGGATTGTGGCAGTAAGTCTGATTTTCATGGCCGCGTGTGTTTCGTGTGTTCAACTGTAAACCTTCCAGGTTACAAAGATAAGGCCAAAATGCGCTGATTTGTATCACGCTGTATTGCTGCCGCTTAGTTGATCGATCAACCCCAAACAATTCCCATTTCGGGAAAAGAGCATTGTTTTTGGAAATACTCAACCTGTTTCCTGGACGACCAACCCATCACCAGTCACCAGTTACCATGGGTTCATACTGGCAGGTTCTTCTGTGAAAGTATTAACAATAATCGGGACGAATCGTTATTGTTTGGCTTTTTGTCTTAATTTTGCCCGCCTGACACAGTTTGGCTGGCGGCACCATCCGCCTGGGGGTGAATGCAAACGATGTGTCAAGGACTAACGCTTTAAAGCTGAACTGATTAAACATCATCATATGGAGAACCACACAAAAAAACGCTTTTCCGAATTTCCGCCAGTGATGCCCGAACAATGGGAAGCACAGATACAGAAAGACCTCAAGGGAGCCGATTACGACAAGAAACTGGTCTGGAGACCCTTGGAAGGCTTTGCGGTAAAACCATATTATACCGCTGCCGACCTTGCCAACATCAACTGGCTGAAGACCTACCCGGGTGAGTTTCCGTATGTGCGCGGAAACCAGGCCAGCGGCAACAACTGGCTTGTGCGCCAGGACATTAAGGTGACCGACATCAAGGAGGCCAACGAAAAAGCGCTCGACATCCTGATGAAAGGAGTTGATTCGCTGGGCTTTGAACTCGACTGCAAAAAGCAATATACGCTGGCCGACATTGAGTTGCTGTTGAAAAATATCCGTGCCGACATCGCCGAAATCAACTTCCTAGGCACCGATCAGCACCAGGCCCTTGTAACCATCATCGAGCAGCTGGTGAAAAAGTACAACCGCCCGATGGACAAGATTCACGGAAGCGTCAACTTCGATCCCATCATGCGTTTTTCGCGCCGCGGCGTTTGGTACAAAGGCGAAAACGATGATTTCGACACAGCCCACGCCCTGGTGAAATCGGTTCAGTCGCTGCCCGTTTACCGTGTCATCGGCGTTAACGGACACATCTTCACCAATGCCGGCGCCACCATCGTGCAGGAAATCGCCTGCTCGCTTGCAGTAGGAGCCGAATACCTGACCCGCCTGACCAACAAAGGCCTGTTCATCGGTGAGATCACACCCCATATGAAATTCAACCTGGCCATTGGACCGAACTACTTTATGGAGATGGCCAAGCTACGCGCCTACAGGCTGCTCTGGGCTAAAATCACCAATGCTTACGGACTCAATGATGCCCGCAACGGACGCCTGTTTGTGCATGCCACCAACAGCAGCTGGAACTACACCACCTACGATCCCTATGTGAATATGCTCCGCAGCACCACCGGAACAATGTCGGCACTGCTGGGCGGTATCGACTCCTTTAAGGTGTTGCCTTTCGACATGCCTTTCGAACAACCCACCGACTTTGCCGAAAGGGTAGCCCGTAACCAGCAGCTGATCCTCAAGGAAGAATCGTACCTCGACAAGGTTGCTGATCCGGCTTCGGGATCATATTACATCGAAAACCTTACACACTCCATCGTAGAGGCAGCCTGGAAGCTGTTCCTCGACATACAGGAAGAAGGCGGCTTCCTCGCCGCCCTGAAAAACGGCAGCGTGCAGCGCTTCATCACCGAAAGTGCCCGCAAAAAAGACCTGAACCTGGCCACACGCCGCGAAATCATGCTGGGGACAAACCAATACCCCAACTTCAACGAAACCATCAGCAGCGACTTGCCTGAGCAGGTGTTCGCTGCCGAAGACAAGACCTCGGCAGGCGCTGAAATTGAAACCATCAAAACCTACCGCGGCGCCCAGGCTTTCGAGCGCTTGCGCTACAAAACCGACATATACAGCCGTACAGCCCCGCGCCCAAAGGCATGGATGTTTACCTTTGGCAACCTGGCCATGCTGAAAGCTAGGTCGAACTTCGCTTCGAACTTCTTCGCCTGCGCCGGTTTCGAGGTGACCGACAACCCGGGCTTCGCCAGCATCGACGAAGGCATCAGGGCAGCCAGGGAAGTGAAGCCCGACATCGTGGTCATCTGCAGCTCCGACGAAGCCTATGCTGAATCGGCACTGCCGATCTTCGAAGCACTCAGGGATCAGGGCATCGTCGTGCTTGCAGGCTATCCGGCCGAGCTGGTCGATCAACTGAAACAGGGCGGGATGACACATTTCATCCATATGAAAAGCAATGTACTCGAAACCCTGCAACAGTTTCAGCAACTGCTCGGCATTGCCTGAGGCAGCGGCCAATTAATACGAATGAAAGAAATTCAGCTGATATGAAACCAAATTTTAAGAACATCAACATCACAAAAACCCCCGATATGGGTCAGACACCAGCACAGTGGGAACACAAGAACAAGCTGGCTGCTGAGTGGGAAACGCCGGAGCATATCCAGGTCAAACCCGCGTATTCAGTAGCCGACCTCGAGGGGATGGAACACCTGAACTATGCAGCAGGGATACCGCCTTTTCTGCGTGGCCCCTACTCCACCATGTATGTGATGCAGCCCTGGACCGTGCGCCAGTATGCCGGATTTTCGACCGCCGAAGATTCAAATGCCTTTTACCGCCGCAACCTTGCCGCCGGGCAAAAAGGCCTCTCCGTTGCCTTCGACCTCGCCACACACCGCGGTTACGACTCTGACCACGAACGTGTTGTAGGTGATGTGGGCAAGGCTGGTGTTGCCATCGACTCCATCCTCGATATGAAAATCCTCTTCGATCAGATTCCGCTCAACAAGATGTCGGTGTCGATGACAATGAACGGAGCCGTGCTGCCTGTGATGGCTTTCTACATCGTAACCGCACTCGAACAGGGAGCCAAACTCGAAGAACTTGCCGGAACCATTCAGAACGACATCCTGAAGGAGTTCATGGTCCGCAACACCTACATCTATCCGCCCGAATCGTCGATGCGCATCATTGCCGACATCTTCGAATTCACCTCGCAGAAGATGCCTAAGTTTAACTCCATCTCCATCAGCGGTTACCACATCCAGGAAGCCGGCGCAACGGCCGACATCGAGCTGGCATACACCCTGGCCGACGGGCTCGACTATATCCGCACCGGACTCAAAGCCGGACTTGACATTGATGCCTTTGCACCCCGATTGTCGTTTTTCTGGGGACTGGGCATGAACCACTTCATGGAAATTGCCAAGCTGCGCGCCGCACGCCTGCTGTGGGCCAAGATCGTGCATCAGTTCGAACCTAAAATGGCCAAATCGATGGCACTGCGCACCCATACCCAAACATCGGGATGGAGCCTTACCGAGCAGGATCCATTCAACAATGTAGCCCGCACCTGCATAGAAGCCCTTGGCGCAGCCCTCGGACACACCCAGTCGCTGCACACCAACGCACTTGACGAAGCCATTGCGCTGCCAACGGATTTCTCGGCACGTATTGCCCGCAACACCCAGATTTACCTGCAGGAAGAAACAAACATCTGCAAGGTTGTCGATCCCTGGGCCGGTTCCTACTATGTTGAAAAACTCACGCATGAGCTTGTCGAAAAGGCCTGGGCACACATCGAAGAGGTTGAAGCCATGGGCGGCATGTCGAAAGCCATCGAAACGGGGCTTCCGAAGATGCGCATCGAAGAGGCTGCTGCGCGCAAGCAGGCCCGCATCGACTCGAACAAGGACGTGATCGTGGGAGTGAACAAATACCGCCTCGAGAAAGAAGACCCGATCGAGATTCTCGAAGTGGACAACACTGCTGTAAGAATCTCTCAGATCAAGCGGCTTGAGCTGTTGCGTCAGGGCCGCGATGAGGCTGCCGTAAAGCAAGCCCTCGAAGCCATCACCCGTTCCTGTGAAACCGGCGAAGGCAACCTGCTCGCACTTGCCGTTGATGCTGCTGCAAAGCGCGCATCGCTGGGCGAAATCTCGATGGCCTGCGAAAAGGTCTTCGGACGATACAAAGCCGTTATCCGTTCAATATCTGGAGTTTATTCTGCCGAAACCATGGGTAATCAAAGTTATACGAAAGCCTCAGCCCTGGCTGATGAGTTTGCGAAAATTGAAGGCCGCCGCCCCCGCATCATGATTGCGAAAATGGGTCAGGACGGGCACGACAGGGGCGCCAAGGTGGTGGCCACAGGTTATGCTGATATTGGCTTCGATGTCGACATTGGGCCGCTTTTCCAGACCCCGGCAGAAGCTGCGCGTCAGGCTGCTGAAAACGATGTTCACATCCTGGGCGTTTCGAGCCTTGCTGCAGGGCATAAAACCCTTGTTCCGCAGGTGATCGAAGAACTGGCCAAGCTGGGCCGCCAGGATATCATGGTCATCGTGGGCGGGGTGATTCCGCACCAGGATTACCAATACCTCTATGATGCCGGTGCCGTGGCCATCTTTGGTCCGGGAACCATCATCTCCGAAGCTGCCATCAAGATGCTCGACATCCTGATCCAGATGCGGAAATAATGACAAAGTTTCACTTCAAAAAAAGTATTTTATTGAAGTTCTACTATTTTTCAACAGGCGCCTGATCATTATCACGCGCCTGTTTTTTTTTAAAATGTGCTGTAAACAAATGCTGCAATAAGTTGTCTGCTGCATTAATAGAGCATAATTCAATTTCCTCAAATACCCTCTTGCATTTCTCACATACATTTTTTAGCTTTATTGCAACAAACAATTATCCCCCCCAATGTCTATTTGCTTGTTTAACAATATATTACCCCCCCCCATCAACAAAAAGAAGACAGCAGGTTTGCACTGTTGGATGGCGATTTTTGGCGTTTGGGGGCACACAAAAGCACGTTTCTGCAATAATTTTTCCGGTTCATGAAGGTTTTTTTAATAACCGGTTTGCACTCATTTACATTAATAAGGACATTTTTTATTTGGGGAAGAATAAATTCTGCCGAGGTTAGCCGCTTTGCTTTTTTTGGCAAAGTGGTGATTCAGGATTAATTAATCTAATGAAATATTCGTTTTAAACATTATTCTCATGAAAAAATTAATATCAACCCTTGGAATTTTATTTCTTCTAGCAGTTTCGCCAAAAATGGCAAATGCTGAATCTGGATGCCATACCGAAATTATTTGTGGTCATTATTGCCTTTGCTGTGATTTTTATGATCATGTAATATGGTCTGAAATATATTGCGGTGGCTCAGAGTTAGATTTATAATTCATTATCACTTCGGGTTCCGGTTTCTAGACCCCGAAGTGATGTTTCTATATTAAAAATTATTAATTATTTTAATATATTAAATACATATGCGAAAATACCAGATAGTCAATAAAATATGCCTATTGATAATCATTCAGTTACTTCCTTTCCAATCTTTCTCTCAATATTTTGACTTTCCGACAATTTTATTGGATAGTGCAAATATTATTGTTTCTTATAAACTTGACTGGAAGCAGGACACGAATGACTTGAATCGTATAAGGCATGAAAAAATGACACTTCTTATAGGAAAAGAAGTTAGTCTTTTTATGAGTTACAATTTTTATCAATTGCGGTTAATTGGCAGAAAAGCCGAAAAAGAAGGGAGATTGGATGATTTTCTCAATAGTGAAGAGATTACAAACCTAAGAACACGCTTCAGCTATTCAATTTATAAAAACTATCCAAAAGGTAAAATAACATATACTGACAAAGTACTACCAGCCTTTTTAAAATATGAAGAGAACTTTGATCTTTTCAAATGGCAGTTATCAGATCAGGTCGATACAATAAATGGTTATTTTGCGCATTGTGCGTATACTGATTATGGCGGAAGGCGGTGGGTTGCGTGGTACGCACCGGATATTCCTTTGAGTGATGGGCCATACAAATTCCGGGGGTTGCCGGGCTTAATTCTAATGCTTTATGATGATCAAAAACACTATACATTTACATTTGATGAAATTGTTCGGCCAAAAGAAGTGATTGCACTTGAGTATCTTGATATTGATTGGGTAAAAACAAAAAGAATAGAATTTCTAAAAGCCGAATCAAATTTCAAGAATGATATAATAAGTAGGGCAAAAGAGACAGGAGCAGATAATGTATCTCAGCGGTTAGCCGCACAAAATCTTTCGCGAAGAAATAACCCTATTGAACTAAAGTAAAATTAATTTGAACCGGAGAATTAAAATATCTAACCTCTTTACATTAACAATTTATGGAAATGAAATTTCAATCGGCTTGTAAGGTTATACTGTTAATTGGATCTGTTACCAAGCTGCAAAAGCCAGTAATAAGTTAACAATTCAATGAAACTATCCGGTATCGAATTAAAGGTATCCTTTTCACATGGTTGGGATAGCAACACATTAAATGCGGTCTTAACCAGTCAGGAAGATATGCTTTTGCTTATTGTCAAAGAAATCAGCCGATTATGGGAGCCAACTTCAATACCTTTCAAAAAATGAGCCGCTACTTTGAACTGGCAGGCAAAATGCAGGAGTTAAGCCAAATACCAACGGATCGATTCATAGCAATAATCACCTATTCTATTTATAAAAATTACCCTGCCGGCAATCTCACCTACATCAATAATGTAATTCCAAATATTTTCCTTAATGAGGAGAAACCCAATGGCTTTGATTGGAGGCTGAACACAGAAACAGCTGTCATACAAGGGTATGATTGTCAAAAGACAACAACTCACTATGGTGGTCAATACTTGAGTATTTGGCACACAGTTGATTTGAATTACAACGATGGTTCTCATAAATTTGGTGGTATGCCCGGCATGATTGTAAAGCTCGTTGACGAAAAAGCACCCTTCAAATTTGAGCTGCTAAAATTAGAAATATCCGAGAACGAAACCTTCATCGAACTGAAAAAACGCGATTATGTGAAAACCAATCGGATTTATTTTTCAAAAGCAGCCGCAAACTTCCGTCAGGACATCATCATACAAACCATATCGGTCGGAATTGAAAGCAATGAGGACAACAATAGATGGCCAACAAAATGAAAAGAAGGAACACCCCCATCGAATATACATCATATCCTAGGAAGCGAAATGTGCGATTGATCATGTTGTTGATGGTGAGTTTGCTGGCAAACATGGCCATCTCGCAAGTCATCATTTCGGGCAAGGTCACCGACACCCTTGATCAACCGCTTTCAAGCATCAATATACTGGTTTTCCCGGCTCATAACAGCACGCTTGCAGCCTTTGGCATAACCAATGACGGCGGCCTGTTTTCGATCGATGTAAACGCAGATGCCGACAGCCTGGATGTGCTGGCCAGTTCGATCCATTTTGAAAAGAAAAAATATACCCTTTCGAACAGTACTCAAAATGCAGTATTCAATTTAAAACCAGACACCAAACTGCTCGAAACATTTACTGTGAGCGCCAGTCCGATAGTCCAAAAAGGCGACACATTGAGTTATCTGGTTGAACAGTTCAATGGAAAAGAAGACAAAACCATCGAAGATGTGTTGAGAAAACTGCCCGGCATTGAAGTGGAAGAAAGTGGAAAAATCTTATACCAAGGCATGCCCATCAACAAATTTTATATCGAAGGGCTTGATCTGACCGATGGTCGATATAGCATGATTAGCAGCAATCTGCCATATACATCGGTTTCGACAGTGGAAGTTTTCGAAAAACACCAACCCATCCGGATTCTTGAAGATCGGGTTTATTCGCCCAACGCAGCCATCAATCTTAAACTCAAAGAAGACTTTGCCTACACAGGCCGAGGTAAGGCTGGTGTAGGTTTTTCGCCATTTTTGTGGGACGCGAATGTAACACCCATGTTGTTGAGCAATGGACTTCAGCTTTTGTCGTCGTATCAAACCAACAACACAGGCAATGACGTTTCGATGCAACTACAGCAGTTAACCACTGGAAATGACGCGGCTTTTCCTGCTGAACCCGATAAGGAGATGCTGCTTTTCAATGCAGGATCAGTCATTCAGTATGGCGCTATCGACCCTAAAAGGTACCTCGACAACCAGGTTCATCTGGTCAATTTCAATGCACTTGTCCCGCTTAAAAAAGAACTGCAACTCAGAGCCAATGTATTTTTTGTTGACGACATACGATTGAGCCATAACGCAACAAACAGGCTGTTTCTGCTGCCGGACGACAGCTTACAGGTCATAGAAAATGTTGAACGAACACAGCGAAACAGGTTTTGGCAGGGCGCATTCGATTTAAACCACAATTCAAAGCGCAACTATCTGAAAAACAAAACACAATTCAAATTCAATGAACAGAAATTTCACGACTACATTGTAGGATCGGCAGATACAGTCCTACAGGAAATTGATGCGCCATTTCAGCAATTTTCAAATCAGCTGAATTCGATCTTTCGAGTAGGCACATCGCTCGTCGAAATTCAGTCGCTGTTCCAATACCAAAAAGGGCCACAACAACTAATTGTTGTGCCTGGTGTGTTCGAACAGCTTGTTAATAGCGGGTTAAAGTATGATACAGCGATACAGAATGCTACACTGGAACGATTTTATGCAGATCATTATGTTGGAAGTAATTTCAAATGGAGACGTTGGGTATTGTCGTGGCGATTGGGCTTTGCTATGCGTGTGCAACAACTGCAGACAAACCTTTTGATGAGCGAAAACAATGTGCTGTCTGAGCCTGGCGCTGAATTCCGCAATCAGCTCGAATCAACACAGTACCAGCTGTATCTTATTCCTTCAGCAAAGTATAAGTACAAAAGATTTCGCTTTTCGCTGGATTGGCCCTTAAATAGCCACCAATTAAAACTGAATGATAAACTAATCGACAAGCTGAAAGTTCATTACCAGGTGTTGCAGGCACCTGCAATGAGCGCAGATTTTACATTTGGCAGGTTTTGGGACCTGAGGGCTTCCTGGCATTATGCCCAACGACTAGGCGATCCCGACGATTTTCAAAATGCCTATATGCTAAGGAATTACATGCAGCTAATCAAAACAGATGTTTTGCTTAATCGCTCCAGCCAGCAATTGGCTGGTATTTCATTATCATATCGCAATGCGATTACGGCCTTTTTTAATACTTTTTCGTATTATTTTGTGCAACGCGAAATGAACCTGACTTACCAAACAAATCTGCAGGAAGATGGCTCGCTTACGATTTCGGCATTTGAAAGGCCGAATACCTCATTTTCGCACAGCATCAAAATAAAATCGAGTAAGTATGTTGCCACACTCAAATCAACTTTAAGCATCGATGCATTGTTGATGCGGCATGAGGGAATAACTTTAGTGAATGAGGCCATGTTTAACACGACCACCAGTCAGTTTATGCTGCGCCCCGAAATCTATTACAGGCTCAGTTCCTGGATGAACATCAACTACCAACTGCAATTTCATGTAATGAAAACGGCTATAGCAGGCGCATTGCGAAACCAGATCAATCTGAACAAGCACATCGCAAACCTGAATATATTCCCAAAAGAGAATCAAATGCTAAACATTAGTTTTGAGTATTACACGTTTAACCGGAATGCATATAATTTCACCGATTTGATGTTTCGGTATTCAATTCCCGACACAAAATTCGATCTGGAGTTTCGCTGGAATAACTTATTGAACAGCAATATCTTTCTTGAACAGCAGCTTAGTCAGTATATGGTTACAACATATGCACAGCAGCTAAGGCCATCGCAAATATTGGTTTCGCTGAAGTTTTCATTTTGATTTGAGACTATTTAATCGATCCCTTAAATGATTGTTTAGCCAAATTGGAAAACGATTCTGACAAATTTTTTTTAACCTTAACCCAACAGGTACAAGCCCCCATTCGCAATAAAAGACTCTGTTTTTTACGGTTCTGATTATATACGATATACGGAATTTGGTCTAAATATTTTCTTACTGCCAGATTGTATTACATTGATAATCAATAACGTGTTTTTCAAAAAATGCGTTGCAGTCCCCGAAACGAATTGTTTTATGATATAGTATATTGTATGCTTGTCCCATGTTTATAAAAGCCATACCGAAAATCGACAACAACACCGGCATGGCATACAACTACTATCGGTTATGAAAAAGCTACCGCCTGGCGACAAAGTCTGTTATCGCAACATCCTGTCTCTTAGTAATCTGACCGAACTATCAGAAAATAAATACTTTAAATTCTTGCCTACTGTATCGAGCAAAGTTGTATGGCAAGTTGCCGTTACCCAACGTCACCTGAGGTGGAAAGCCTTGCACACAGGTTCTATAACCAGATTATTGAAGGAAAATTGGTTGACCGTGTGTCTGTGGTATCATCTCCTAAGAATTTTGAAAAAGTTGACCTTGAAAGTGTCGAGATTGAAAACATCAGGGAAACAGGCAGTGAATGGATGTGAATGCAGACAGCGAAAGAGATTGGTTTGAGGGGATTTTTTTATTATTCCACAAGGGCTTTACTAGGTTTCTGGTAAATATAGGTGTTGTTGCGGTAATTGGTGTTGTTCTGATACCAGTCGGCAAAGAGGTTTCCACCCGTTTCAGCCCATTGGGCAAACTTCAGGTGTCCCGAGGTAATCTGCGACTGTTCAGTGGTATAACTGAATGACTGGGTGATGTTGATGGCCCATGGCAGGTTGCCACTGGTTTTGTAATACCTTCCTGAGCCTGGGTTTGAACTGTCGTCCATGGTGGCAAAAAACACCGGGTCGGCCAGTGAAGTTGGTGCGTAATCGGCCAGGTGCACTTCTTTCCCGCGAGTCATATCAATGATCAGGAATGGATTAAACGATTCAACCGGCACATCCGACAACAGGTATGTTCCCGGTTTCAGGGCCATATGAATGACAATGGTGTCGGGCTGGATATAGGGCAGTCCGGGAATCACATTGGCACCAAAGCCAGCCGACGATTGTAAAATATGCTTGATATTATCGAACACGATCACCGTTGGCCGCGACTGGTTGGCCTCGGTGCCGTTGGTCCTGAGCTGGATATAGGTTTCGTGGAGCTGGTATCCTGAGACTTCGATATCTGCCTGGGCGATGTTTCCGGGCAACTGGAACCCAAATCCGTTGCGCAGGCCTGCCCCGTTGGCCCTGATGATCATTGTGGCATGGATATCGGCAATTTTGTTGGCGCTGCTGGTTACTGTGGTAAAGCGGTAATCGACAACGAGGTCGTTGAAATCGTAGTCGCCCTTGCCGGGCCAGAGGTCTTCAAAGGCCAGGCTGCCGTTGCCTGCTGCCGGATAGTAGTTGTTGAAGGCACGGGCAGGGTCAGCAGGATATTCATCCTCGGTATCCATCACCCCGTCGCCATCCGTGTCGGCCGGGTTGCCTGTTTGCAGGAATGCCGCCTGTATCTCCACCTGGCTGAGGGCCTTGCTGTAGAGTTTCACCTCATCAATGGCTCCATTGAAAAATTTCTGTGCGCCATTATCCGATCCGATGGAGAAAGGACGGGTGTTGTAGGACAGGTTTGTGGCTGTGGCGACGGTGTTTTTGAGTTGTCCGTTGACATACAATTTCAGGCTGTTCCCTTCGAAGGTCATGGCAAGGTGGTACCATTCGTTCAGTTGCGGAACACCGCCCAGCCAGGTTATTGAGGCGTTGGTGCTGTTTGCGAGCCTCAGCCCGGCGCCCCATCCGTTCCATTTGTCCTGGTAAAGTCCGTAGCCATCCCAGTCGCCTTTCTGGGCTATTTTGGCTGTTTTGTTTTCATTGGTTTTGGCCCAGCCCATAAGCGTAAACCCTGTCGAAGGATTCAGGCTTGCATGATGCGGAACCGTAACGTTCGACGAGCTTCCGTTGCATCCGATACCGGGTCCGGCAACGCCGGTCACATGGCTGATGTTGCTCCCGGTGCCATTGTTGCTGCCTTTTGAATCGGCAAAGGCTGATCCTGTGTTTTCATCGAGTTTCCAGTAACTGACCAATGCGTCTTCGCCGGTGCCAGGGTTGTGTGAAGAAGCCATGAGGTCGAGCACCTCCTCCTGTGTGAGGGCACGGTTAAACACTGCCACCTCGTCGATGTTTCCTCGGAAAAAATTCACCGATGACTGGTTTCCGATGATCAGGTTAGCTGTGGTCGTTTTTAGGTTGCCCGTGGCCGGTGCCGATTTCTTAAGTACGCCATCAACATAAATTTTCAGCGTCGATCCGTCATAGGTTGTTACAAGGTGGTGCCAGTTGTTGTCGATAATCCTGTCGGCGTAATCCGTTGTCACTTCCATCCATGTGGGCACATACACAGCGAAGGTAAGGCGACCGGTTGAGTTGATGCGGATGATGTATTTGGTGTTGTGGAACATGAACGCGCCGCCCACACCGGCATCGGGCAGGGCAAACCAGAGCGACTGGCTGATGGTGTTGCTGAGGATATTCAGTGAAGTGCTGTTCGGTATGACCACTGTGGAAGATGTTCCATTGAACGCCAACGCCGACTGACTCACTCCCGGCACCCATTCAGTGGCACCCGTTGTACCAGAGTTGGTCCCTGTCTGGTCGTTGATTACCGTGCCGCTGTTCTCGTCGAAGTGCCAGTAAGAAACGAGCCCTGAAGGGATGTTTATTTCCCTGCCGGCTTCTGTCAGCTTCAGTGCTGCCAGGTCAACGGCAAGGCTGTTTCCGGTGAGGGCATGCAGCGTGCCGTTGATCCGTAACTTGAACACAGTGGCCGGCAGGCTTAGGTCTATCCTGAATTCAGGTTCTAACAGGTTGTTGTAACCCTTGTAATAAGTCACACTCCCGTCTTCGGAGCTAATCTGTATCACGCCTGCCGTCGGGCTTACAATCGAAACCGCCACCACCTTGATGGTTTGCCAATTAAAACTCTCAGGCACAACAAGTTCATCGAATGCTTTCGATTTTCCGAACGGATCGCTTTGCTTTCTGCACGAAGGTGCAACGATTGCAAGCAATAAAAGCAGGAACAACCAATGAAAACGTTTCATGGCCACAGTGTTATTAAGGTATTCAATCTATAATACAATTCATATGCCACAACTCAATACCTTGATATTATTTATCTTATACAAAGATCCGAATTTTACCCAGAACAATTACAGGAAAATTGTTCCAAAACAGGACATTATCCCATTTTTTTAACTGCACTTTTATGATGAAATGTTAGCCTGTACCGGACTATGTATTGACATCCGTATGCGTTTCAAAGGCAAAATTAAGTTGATCGCGTGCCATTGCTACATAGGCGCTGATATTTTAAGAGTAACACGGAGCAAGGGTCGGAATGGCAATAGCCTTGATCAGAAATCGAGGTTTGTCTGCACGACGTATTTCATCGCATTCAGTTCGAGGGCGACCAGGTTGCCGTAGCCGGCCCGTCTTTCCATATACACCCCGTTGTCGAGGTCGATAAAATGATAGTTTGGCGAGGAGGCCACATGGTGCAGAAATTCAAGGTCGACGGGTACATGTCCGTGGATGACGCGTTTGTTCCTGATTTTTGCCGGATCAACCTTAAACTCTCTGATCCACAGCATAGTATACCTGTCGGTTAATGGATCGTCGATTTTAAAGTTCAGACCGGCATGCACGAGGATGAACTTATCAAGTTCGAAATACAGCTTGAGGTCCTGCATCCAGTCGATGTATTTCTTTGGAATTTCGGACGCATACTTCACGCCGAAACTGGCCAGGGTGTTTTTCCCTCCATGCAATTCCCACACCGACTGAATTTTCGATTTTGTACGGAACCCCATGAAGGACTTTTTGTGTCCATCGTCGTTCCAGGCCTTTACGCAATAATCTTCGTGGTTGCCCAGCAACAGCTTCACTGGGTAGCCGTCTTCCTGCAGTTTCATGATGAAATCGATCACGCCCTTGCTGTCGGGGCCACGATCGATATAATCGCCCAGAAAATACAGTTCATCAGTCTTATCAGGCTTGATGAGGTTGGCGAAAAGGCTCTTTAATGTTTTACTGCAACCATGTATATCCGGAATGACCCATCTGTTGTTCATCAGGTGTTTTTTTATTCGTGTGTTGCTGATTTCATACGCAACAGACCGGGCTGGGTGCTGTTGTATCCATCAAAAGTAAATAAAAAAAATCATTGAGGTGCAATGTCTGCGCCTGCATCAACATCCCGAAAAAATACGTTCCGGGTTTATTTGGATTTCCCCTGATTGGCAACGGCAGCCATCAGGTTCTTGATTTCCTCCGGGTCGCCGATAAAATAGTCGTTCAACAGCTTCATATTGTCGTCGAATTCGAACACATAGGGAATTGCTGTTGGAATATTGAATGCCAGGATGTCGTCTTCGCTCATGTTTTTGAGGTGCATCACCAGGGCGCGCAAGCTGTTTCCGTGGGCAGCAACCAGGATTTCGCCATGCTGTACCAGGGATGGCTTGATGTCGCTGGTCCAGAAAGGAATCATGCGGTCAATCACTTCTTTCAGCGATTCGGTCAGCGGCAGGTCGTTGCGGTCAACATCGGCATAGCGCTTGTCGAGGGCAGGGTTGCGCTCATCGTTTTCTTTTAGCGGTTGTGGGGGCACATCAAAACTTCGACGCCAGAGCAGCACCTGCTCATCGCCGTATTTGGCAGCCGTTTCGGCCTTGTTCAATCCCTGCAGCTCGCCATAGTGTTTTTCGTTCAGTCGCCAGCTTTTTACTTCAGGAATATACATCTGGTCCATCTCTTCGAGCACCAGCCAAAGGGTCTTGATGGCCCGTGTGAGGTAAGAGGTGTAAGCCATCTTGAAGTTAAAGCCTTTTTCCCTGAGTTGTTGTCCACCTTTACGGGCTTCTTCAACGCCCTTTTCGGAGAGGGTGACATCGGTCCAGCCAGTGAATACATTGAGTTTATTCCAAACACTTTCGCCGTGGCGTATCAGTACGAGTCGTTTCATTTTCGGTCAGTTTTAAGTTTAGGAATTGGTGATCAGCCTTAAGGGAACAGCGCCCCAATGATCAATAATTTTTTGCAAAATTAACATTTTGGCGCAGAATTTACCTTACAGGATGCTTATTTTTGTCTTGTGAAAACAGTTACTGTACCGGCCATTTTTCGGACATTTTATCCATCGTTGCTGTGGCATATGCCCTCAGGGAACAAAAAGCTTTACCTCACTTTTGACGATGGCCCGCATCCTGAGATCACCCCAAAAGTGCTTGATATACTGGATAAATACAAGGCCAAGGCAAGCTTTTTCTGTGTGGGCGAAAATGTCGTCCGTTTTCCGGAAACTTACCAGGATCTGATCGCAAGGCAACACCTTTCAGGCAACCACAGTTTTAACCACCTGAATGGCTGGAAAACCCCTTTGAATGATTATTATGAAAACGTAAACCTCTGCCGGAACCATGTCGACTCAATCTGGTTCAGGCCTCCTTACGGCAAAATAACACCGTCGGCGATACAGGCCTTGAAAAAAGAATACACCATTGTGATGTGGTCGGTACTCAGCTACGATTTTGATGCAGAGACAACACCTGAACAATGTGTTGATTATGTGATCAACAATGCGGATGATGGTGCCATCATTGTGTTTCACGACAGTAAAAAGGCCAGCACCAATATGTTTCATGCCCTGCCTGTTGTGCTAGAGCATTTCAGCGCCCGGGGCTATACCTTTGAAGCGCTCCACAGCTGAAACAGCAAGCCACAGCCAGGTGCGCACGCGGCACCCTCAATAACTCGTCTCGTCCATTTTTACTTTGCCCCAGAAAGTGCGGTACACAAAAACTGTGTAAGTAATTACCAGCGGAGCACCAATAGCTGTCATGATCAACATGATTTCCAGTGATTTACCCGATGAAGCTGCATTATACACCGTAAGGCTGTATTGCGGATCAATGGTCGACATAATCAACACAGGATACAGTTCGATGGCTACCAGGATGAGCAAAAAACTCATTGTAAGGGCCGAAAAAATGAAGGCCGACACATACCTGCCTTTGCTCACCAGGCGTGGCACATTGGCAATGCTCAGGAAAGCCAGCAAAGGGACAATAAACAAGGCAGCGTTTTCGTGCAGGTTATCGGACAGGTGCGGCAGGTAAATGAGTGTGTACAAGGTTGCGATGCTATAAGAAACCATAAAGAAAATCATCGATTTCGTCAGCAGGCTGTTTACCTTGGTAAACAAGCGTCCCTCTGTCTTCATGGCAAGGTAAATGGCACCATGCATCATGAAAAGGGCCAGTGTGGTAACACCCACCATGATGGCATAAGGGTTGAGCAGGTCGAGCCAGCTTCCGACAAATGCAAAGTCGGGTCCGATGGCCATTCCCTGCAGGATGTTGCCCATCACGATACCCAGCAGCAAGGCCATCAATATGCTCGAAATACTATAGCTGACATCCCATAGCTGCCGCCACCAGGCCATTTTTTCCTTACTCCTGAATTCGATGGATACCGCCCTGAATATCAACGCAAAAAGAAACAACATGAAGGGAATATACATGCCCGAGAAAACGCTAGCGTACAAAACAGGAAAGCCGGCGAAAAGCGCGCCGCCTCCGATCACCAGCCAGACCTCGTTTCCATCCCATACCGGGCCCACAGCGTTCAGGGCTATCCTCCTGCTTTCTTCGTTGCGCAGAAACAAATGCCATGCTCCCGCTCCCAGGTCGAAACCATCCAGGATGGCATAACCCGAGAACAAGGCGCCAACAACTAAAAACCACCATGTGGGGTAATCAATTCCTAAAAATGTTTCCATGGCTTGTTATTTTGTGTGGTGATCAGGTTCAATGGCATCGAACAGCTTTTCGTGTCTGTTCCAGAGTTGGGTGTTGCTCATATCAGCGGGTCCGGCCTTTATTTTCTTGTCGAGCAGATACAGAAACAGCACAAACAGCAAGGCGTAAATCAGCGCAAACATGATGAGTGAAAAGAGCACCTGCTGGGCCGACACTGTGGCTGAAAAAGCTTCTGAAGTGCGGAGCAGTCCGTAAACCACCCAGGGCTGCCGGCCCATTTCGGCGGCAAACCAGCCAAACTGATTGGCCAGCTGTGGCAGAATCACCGAAAACACAAACACCCAGAGCAGCCAGCGGTAGTCAAAAAGCTTTCCGCGCCACCACAGGTAGAGACCAAACAGAGAAAGCGCAATAAAATAGAGCCCAAAGGCCACCATGAAGTGATAAAACTGAAAAATTGCATTTACCTGTGTGGGGATTTCGTCTTGTTTCATGTCGTTGAGTCCGGGCACGCTGGTGTCGAAGTTATTGTGCAGCAAAAAGCTTAGTCCGCCGGGCACATAAGGCCCGTAAACCTGTTGGTTTTCCTTGTCGACCCAGCCAAACAGGTAGAGGTCAGCGGGAGTGTTGCCATCAAAATGCCCTTCGAAGGCCGCCAGCTTTGCCGGTTGATGCTTTGCCACTCCATTGGCAGAGCTGTGCCCCGTAAGGAGTTGTAGCACTGAAACGACGGCCACCACCGACAGCGCCATCACAAAGGCTTTCTTCGAGATGTCGACAAATTTTCCTTTGAGCAGGTACCAGGCATGCACACTCATCACCAGAAAAGCGCCTGCGATAAGTGCCCCGATCCACACATGTAAAATGCGATCGACGCTGGATGGATTAAACACCATGGCCCAGAAATCGGTGACTTCGGCCCGCAACTGCATTCCTTCACCAACAAGGTGGTAGCCAGCAGGTGTCTGCTGCCAGCTGTTTGCAATGACAATCCACACCGCTGAAAACATAGAACCCAGCCAAACGCCCAGGGTTGAAATAAAGTGCACCACCGGCTTCACCCTGTTCCATCCGAACAGCAAAACACCCAGGAAACCACTTTCGAGTGCAAAGGCAAAAATGCCTTCCGCCGCCAGGGCGCTGCCAAAAATATCACCCACAAAGCGGGAATAGGCTGCCCAGTTAGTGCCAAACTCAAACTCCATCACAATGCCTGTTGCCACTCCAAGGCCAAAGGTAATGGCAAAGATTTTTGTCCAGAAACGCGCCAGTTGCTCATACTGCTTGTTGCCCGTGCGCAGGTAGTTTCCCTCCATCAGCACCATCATCAGGCCGAGGCCAATGCTGAGCGGCGGGTAAATGTAATGGAACGAGATGGTGAACGCAAACTGTATGCGTGATAATATTTCCAGGTCCATAAGCGAGGTTTTTGTTGCTAGTGTGCATGCATCAGCCTTTGCTGACAGCATATCACAAAAATAGGCAAAACGAACAGGCTATTCATTTCAAAACTGAAAAAACTGGCAATATCACAAGCCAGCAGCAAGTTGTATCTTTGCCTGATGGAGCAAGCAAGTCCGTTTATCGATATCCATACACACCGCCACAGGCAGCCAGGACAGGGATTGCTCGTGGTAAACAGTATCATGGCGGGAGAAGTGCTGCCAGAATCACCGCATTTCCGCTTCAGCCTGGGCATTCACCCCTGGCAACTTAAAACGGAGAAAGCCTGCACCCTCGAGAAGAAATTCATCGATCAGCTGGCAGCAAAAGGCTTGATTGCACTCGGTGAGGCAGGGCTCGACCGTGCTATTGCCGTTGATTTCAGTCTTCAGCTGGCGGTATTCAGCATGCAGGCCGAACTGGCCACTGCAATGCGTATTCCATTGATTATTCATTGTGTGCGCAGTTTCCCTGAAATCATCGCGGTAAGAAAAACAATGCAATCGCCCGGCGAATGGATCGTTCATGGCTTTCGGGGCAATGCCGCAACAGCCCAACGGTTGCTGAAGCACGGCATCAGGCTGTCGCTCGGCCTTGCATTGGTGACTGACAACAGCCCGCTGAGCCGGATGATTCCGGATTTACCTGCCGATCGGCTTTTTTTCGAAACTGATGATACTGATTTTCAAATCGAAAACATCTACCTCAAGGCTGCAGCACTGCTTGGTTTATCAATCGACAGCTTAAAATCGCAGGTCTTCGCTAATTTTGCAGGTTGTTTTAATATCCCCATGCATGCATAACTGGCAAACACGAACGGAGTTATTGATTGGCAAACAGGGCATCGAGACCCTTGCAACGCGCCATGTGCTCGTCGCAGGTCTTGGTGGCGTTGGCGCTTATGCTGCAGAGCAACTGTGTCGTGCAGGTGTGGGCAAACTCACCATAGCCGATGGCGATACCATTCATGCCAGCAACAGGAACCGACAGTTGCCAGCCCTCTTGAGCACACAGGGGTTGCCCAAGGCAGAAGTGATGGAAAGCCGCCTGCGTGACATCAATCCGGCAGTGGAAATAAACGCTATTGGACATTACCTCAAGGATCAAAGCCTGACCGATGTGCTGCAGTTTCCGTACGATTATGTCGTTGACGCCATCGACACCCTGGCACCCAAGGTATACCTGCTGTACCAGGCGCGTAAGCTTGGTTTGCCGGTTGTGAGTTCAATGGGCGCCGGAGGCAAATTCGATCCGCTGCAGGTGCAGGCCGTCGACATAGACCAGACCAACCATTGCCGCCTGGCCTATTATATCCGCAAGAAACTGCATAAACTGGGTGTTTGGAACGGCATCACTGCCGTGTATTCACCCGAGCCGGTATCGAAATCGGCCGTGAGGGAAGAGCATGGCGAAATGAACAAGAAGTCGACTGTCGGGACAATTTCCTATATGCCTGCAGTGTTTGGCTGCATCTGCGCATCCGTTGTCATCCGGGCATTGCTTGATCTTCCTGCTTCGGCTGATCAGACTTAACATCCGGCGCTTCAGTTTTCCGGTCGCGCGTTTCATCCTTTTCAGCAGTGTTTTCCAATTCAGTTTCCGCCTTTAATCCCATTGGCTTTTCAGCATCAACTGCCTTTGGGAGCACAACGGCTTTTTCTGCCATTGTTGGTGCTACGGCTTCGGGGATGTAATAAAACAGGCTGAAAATGAAATAGATCACCACGGCCGCATTGATCAGGTAAGCCGTCTTGATCAGCTTCCAGGGATTGATCAGTTCGCCAAACAGGTTGCCCTTGATTTCATCGTTGGTGCCATAAACCACCATGGCAAAAACCACGATCACCAGCAGTTTTTCGGCCACCAGGCGTTTCGACGACTGTGATTTTATGATGCGTTTATACAACATCAGTAAGGCCGATAAAGGCAAGGCCGCCACCACGAACACAAAAAACGTATCCGGCTCTTTTGTCATTACCTTTTCGGTGTGTTTGACCACAAAGCCAAATGCCGAAGCCACCAGGTCGTAGCCCGAATAACTGGCCAGACGCCCCAGTCCTACCCAGGGCAGGAAAAATGCTACCAGCAGCAACAAGCTGGCAACAATGTCGAAACCTTTGATGATGCGATGCATATTATTATGTGTTAATAATTGGTTTGTTTCTGTCCGGCTGTGCTCATTGAATAGGGCAGGTCGGTTGCGTGAATTGTTTGTCTGATGTTTGGCTTGCGGCTCATCACAAATTCGAGTTTCCCTCCCTGCATTATGTCTTCGTGGCGGAGAAAAAGTTTGCTGTATGGCTTGCCATTGAGCCTGACTTCCTTTACATACACATGTTTATCGCTTTGATGAATTGCCTCTATGCAAAAGGTTTTTCCATTCTCCATTAGGATTGTTGCATGGGTCACCTGCGGGCTTCCCAGCACATATTCGTTGCTTCCGGGACAAACCGGATAAAATCCGAGTGAACTAAAGATGTACCATGCCGACATCTGGCCGCAGTCATCATTACCAGGCAGTCCATTGGTGGTGGGTTTGTAAAGCTGTTTCAGTATCTGTCGCACCCATTGTTGGGTCTTCCACGGCGCGGATGCATAGCTGAACAAATAGGGAATGTGGTGACTTGGCTCATTGCCATGCACATAATTTCCGATGATGCCATCGTGGGTGATGTCTTCAGAAGCTTCAATATGGGCTTCATCGAGGGCCTGGGTAAACAGCGAATCGAGGTGTTGTACAAAGTGTTCCGGTCCGTGGCTCCAGGCGATCAGCCGGGCTGGATCATGGGGAACATACAACGAATAATTCCAGGCATTCCCTTCGATAAACCCCTGACCTTCGGTCACCATGGGATCGAAATCAGGCATAAAGTCACCCGTTGAGGTTTTGGGTCGCATAAAGCCTGTGCTGGGATCGAAAATATGCTGAAATGAACCCGCCCTACCCATAAACTGTCTGGCCGAATCGGTCAGCTGCATGCCATCGGCCATGGAGGCGATGCACCAGTCATCGTAAGCATATTCCAGGGTTTTCGAAGCTGCATTGGTCTGCAGGTCTGACGGTACATAACCAAACTGCTTATAGGCTCCGATGCCGTCATAGGGACTGTAATTGGCACTGGCTGTCATGGCTTCGAAGGCTTTTTGTGTGTCATACCCACGTATCCCCTTCATCCAGGCATCAGCAATCACAGGCACCGCATGGTACCCAATCATACACCAGTTTTCGTTGGCATGGTGCGACCAGATGGGCAAAATTCCGTGCACACTTTGTTCGCGATGTGCAAGCATAGAGGCGATAATGTCGTTTGTGCGTTGCTGCTCAATCAGTGTAAACAAGGGATGCAGCGCCCGGTAGGTATCCCAGAGGGAAAAGGTGGTGTAGTTTGTAAATCCGTCAGCACGGTGGTTATTCTGGTCGAGCCCGCGATACTGCTTATCGGCGTCCATATAGATGGTTGGCGAAAGCATGGCATGGTACATGGCTGTATAGAAACTCACCTTTGTGCTGCTGTCGGCTTCAATGTTGATTTTCGACAGTTCATCTGCCCATTTTTTCCGGGCCAAAGCTTTGATGCCATCGAAATCCCAGTCAGGGATCTCGCTGAGGTTGCCAATGGCACCTTCGGTACTCACAGGCGATAGCGCCATTTTTACCAGCAAGGGTGCCTCAGGACTGCCACCGAAACTGAACCATGCCCTGACGGCTTTGCCAGCCATCTCAGGAAAATGCGCGCGCTCGTTGAATTTCCGGTAAAATCCCTTGTAGATAATTTCTTCCTGGTTTTCCTGGCCATAATCACTGATGGGCTTCGAAAACGTCATGGCAAAATACATCATCCGTGTTCTGGCCCATCCCCTTGTCTGGCGATAGCCCGTTACAAGGGTGTCGTTCTCGACCCGGAGAAAGGTCCAGATGGTTTTCCCGGGATAGTTGTAAATGCCCGAAACCATATCGAGCACGAGGCCCATGGTTTCGCCATCAGCCTGGGTATACCGATGAAAGCCAACCCTTTCGGTAGCCGTAAGTTCGGCAAAAATATGGTAGTCGCTAAGTTCAACGGCATAATATCCCGCTTCGGCCTTTTCGTGCTGATGCGAAAAGCGGCTGCGATAACCTGTTTCCGGAGCAGTTGCTGTGCCTGGATTCAATTGCCGTTGACCGTTGTATGGCATCACCAGAAAATCGCCGAGATCAGCATGGCCGGTGCCCGAAAGGTGGGTGTGGCTGAAACCTGTGATGGTGTTATCAGTGTATTGATAACCTGCACAATAGCGATAAACATCCTTGATATAGCCCTTGCCGGTGGAATAAGGAATGGTATCGGTTTCGGGGCTCAGCTGCACCATGCCGAACGGAAGGGTGGCCCCCGGAAAGGTGTGTCCCATCTTTTCGGTTCCGATAAGTGGATTCACAAAAGAAACTGCCTCCTGCTGTGCCTGCAGGTGAATCAAGCCCAAAAACAAGGATACCAAGGTTAAATACTTCATAATCATGCATTAATGAAATTCTGCTCTGACTTACAAAGTTAAGGCTTTCCTTTGCTGTAGTACATGCCGGCCACTTTTAATTGCGATAATTTGCGCATAATTCTGCCAGCAGTGTGATTAAAGTGGCAGGTGTAAGGGATACCGGCATGCTTTAGCCGAAAGGCGATCCATGTGTTGCAGGTGCGTCCGAAGAAGTAGCTGTTTCGCGAAAGGAAGAACTCTTCTGTATGGCCGTATTCCTTGCTGCTGATCACATTTCCGGCTTCGTCGCGTTTGAAATTACCGGCGATATTGCGCAACAAATTGCTGAATTGAACCCGGCTCAGGCGCAAGCTGATCAGTTTACGCTTTGGCCCAAAATAAGTTGCCGGAGGACTGTAGAAGCCTACCACACGAATCACTGCTGGTGTTGGAATCATGACGGCCCGGATGGTGATCAGCAACATATCGTCGGTCGACAGATAAAATGCTTCATCGCCCCAGCCAATGTACACATAATGGTATTTTCGGTAACGTACAATTTCTGGCCAGTCCCGGGAGCTGATTTCATCAGTAGGAAACACAAAAGCGGTGTGCCAGCCAAGCTTCACAACAAAAATCTCGAGGCTGTCGGGCGGCCAGTGCGTCTGCTGAGCTACAGCTCCATGGTGCAAAAGGAACAAAATCCCAATCAGTAAAAAGCTGTAAGCGCGCATAAACCCAACTTTTGGGGAAAATACGCATAATGCATATTCCTGCGGATGAACACCTCCTGCTTTTTTATTTTCCGTCAGGGTTTTATGCATAAATGTTTTGGATATTTTTGCACTTTAAATAATCAAACCCCATGAAATCACTTTTCAAACTCATGTTGTTCGTCTCAGCCTTTGTCCTCATCTCTTGCGGACAAGCCAAAACAGACGAAAGCAACCTTACAGGACAGCAGGAAACCCAGCAACTTGCAGAACAAACTGCCACACCATCGGCGCCAAAGAAAAATGTCAGCCTTTACATCGGCACCCTGCCCTGTGCAGATTGTCAAGGAATCAGGGTTGAGCTGTTACTTTACAATGATTCGAAAAAGGTGCGTTATTCTGAACAATATATGGGCAGCAGCGATGAGCAAATCATCAATTATGAAGGTGTTTTTTCGGAATTTACCGAAGACAATATGAACAAGCTGAAGATTGAGCTCACCGATGGCAACGACAAAGTCAGGTTTTTTGCCAAAACCAAAAACAACGAGCTGATTCCGCTCGATAAATATGGAAACACCGACAATAAGCTATTGAATTTCAGCTTAAAACAAGAGGTTATCGAGTAACCGTGTGTCGCTGTTTTTTCTTTTTCTGTTCTTTCACCTAATACAACCGTTCATCACACGTGAGCAAATACCCGGTCATACGCTTAAAACACGGCAAAGATGAAGCCATCAGGCGCTTCCATCCCTGGGTGTTTTCAGGGGCCATTGCCCAATTGCCTGCAGGAATCAGCGCCGGAACCTTGGTGCAGGTGGTTTCGCAACAGGGAAATGTGCTGGGGACGGGTTATTTCGAAGAGGGCAATATCGCCATCAAGCTGCTTTCATTTGAAGCGGAAACCGTCGACACGGCATTCTGGCAGCGGCGGATCGGGCAGGCATTTGCGCTCCGACAGCAGTTGGGTTTAACAAACAATGCGTCAACAAACACTTACAGGCTGATTCATTCCGAAGGCGACGGGCTTCCCGGGCTGATCGTTGATGTGTACAACAAAACCGCTGTCATCCAGGCACATTCGGCAGGGATACTGCAGCAAGCAGAACACATCAGCGAGGTGTTACAGGAATTGTATGGCAACAAGCTGGAAGCCGTTTACAACAAAAGTGCTGAAATACAGGCCAGGTCGGGCAATGAGCAGGTTTCTGACGGATATCTCCGGGGCGGGATGGGCGACAACATCATCCTTGAAAATAACCAGCAATTTAAGGTGGACTGGGAAACCGGACAAAAGACCGGATTTTTTATCGATCAGCGCGTTAACCGACAATTACTCAGCGAACTCAGCGCAGGCAAGAGGGTCCTCAATACCTTCAGTTACAGTGGCGGATTCTCTGTTGCTGCGCTCAAAGGTGGCGCGTTACAAGTGGTTTCTGTCGACAGTTCAAAAAAAGCCATTAATCTTTGCGACGAAAACATCCTGCTGAATGGTTTTGATCAGTCAATGCATACATCGGTGCAGATGGACGCCAAGATATACCTCAGCCAGCTCAACGGGAATGAGTTTGACATCATCGTTCTCGATCCACCGGCTTTTGCCAAAAATCACCACAACCGACACAAAGGACTTGAGGGGTACAAATACATCAACTTTCTGGCCTTGAAAAACATTGCTCCGGGAGGACTGCTGTTTACCTTCAGTTGTTCGCAGGCTGTCGACAGAATGGCTTTCCAGGGAGCTGTGATGGCGGCAGCCATAGAAACAGGAAGAACATGCCGGATTTTATATCACCTTTCACAGCCTACTGATCATCCGGTGAATATTTATCACCCGGAAGGTGCTTACCTCAAGGGCCTGGTGCTGGCCATCGACTGATTTTTCAGAAATTCATCAGGAAGTACGGTTGATCTTTTCGATCAGGCTGGTTGTTGAATAGCCCTCTACAAGATCGATGGTTTCAACTGTGCCCCCCTTTGCGGTGACAATGTCGTATCCCACCACCTCAGTGGCCACATAATCCTTTCCTTTTACCAGCACATCGGGCTGCACAAAACGGATCAGTTCGTAAGGCGTGGGTTCGTCGAAGTACACCACAAGGCTCACACAATGCAGCGAGGCAAGTAGCATGGCACGGGCATGTTCGTCATTGACAGGGCGCGAGGGTCCTTTGATCCTGCTCACCGAAGCATCCGTATTCAAACCGATGATGAGGATGTTGCCCAGGTCGGCAGCTTTGCTCAGGTAGTCGACATGGCCAAGGTGCAGGATATCGAAGCAGCCGTTGGTAAACACAATCTTTTTATTGAGAAAACGCCACTGTGCCAGCAGAAGCTTCAGCTGATCCAGTGATACAATTTTCCGTGATGCAACCTCATTTTTCGTCATTGAGTGCTTTTTTATGGTCGACAAAAAACATAACAAAATAGCTTAAACCACCCATGATGATGTGCAGGAGGGTTTGTCCGGCATGGGTGAGGGCAACAAACGAACCTGCAGCCACACCGGGAACATTATATAATTCAACCAACACGGATTTCCCGATAAAGTGGTATGCCCCGATGCCACCGGGAACGGGTGCCACTATGCCAAGGCTGCCAATGGCGAGCATTGTAACAGAAGCAATGAAATCGAGACCGCTGGTTTCGTCGAGCATGAAAAAAGGGATGTAGAGCATGAGCGCGTACATGAACCAAATGAGGATGGTGTAGACAGTAAACATGCCTTTTTGTTTCACGCGCTGGATGGTTTTAACGCCTTCGCTAAGTCCACGCAGCAATTCCATTGTCTTGCTGTAGCCCGGCATTTTCCTGAACCTTTCCCTGAAAAAGTAGAACAGATATATAGCAAGTCCGATGAGCACGATGAGGATGGCAATCATGACAAACAACATTATCTGATGTTCCTGTATGGTGTCAACAAGTGGTTTTGTCATGCGTGTTACAAAGCTGCCCAGCAACTTCCACTGGAAGAATATCACCCCAAACAGGATGGCCATCAAGACGATGAGGTCGAAAAACCGTTCAGAGATGACGGTACCGAACAAGGCATTAAACGGGATTTTTTCTTTTCGTGAAAGCACGCCACAGCGCATAAATTCGCCCATGCGTGGCACAGCGGTATTTGCCATATAGCCAATCATCACCGCATAAAATGTGGTGGCCAGCCGGGTTTTGTAGCCAAGGCTGTTGATCAGCAGGTTCCAGCGGAGTGCCCTGAAGGCATGTGCTGCAAAGGCAAAGACAAGGGCAAGCAGCATCCAGCTGTAATGCGCATGCCTGATGTCGTCCCAGACGGCATCGAGGCTTAGCTTGCGAAAACTTAACCAAAGCAAAAATACCCCAAACAGTAAAAAGAAAAGGTACTTAGCTGTTTGTATGAGAATACGCTTCAATGATTTGTGCTGATTTGATTACGATCATTCGGGAAAACAATGGTTGGCTTGAATTTTTTGGCAAACTCAAAATCCATGCTTGCATAGGACACGATGATGATATGGTCGCCAACCGCTACTTTACGTGCGGCGGCGCCGTTGAGGGAGATGAGGCCACTGCCCCTTTCGCCCTTAATCACATAGGTGTCGAGTCGTTCCCCATTGGTAATGTCGTAAATGTTCACACGCTCATTTTCAATCAGGTTGGCAGCATCCATCAGGTCTTCGTCAATGGCAATGCTGCCAATATAGTTGAGGTCGGCTTGCGTGATTGTGGCACGATGTATCTTTGATTTTAAAACTTCAATGTTCATCGAATTGTTGTTTGAGTCTGTAAATCAGCCCGAAAGGTACACAAACGGGACGGCAAAAATACTAAAATATTCGCATATTGTCGATTAATCTGACCTTACCCAGAAAAACAGCCACAAATATCAGGCAGCCGGTTTCAGGATTCCAGGTGTCGATTGGTTGAAGCAGCCGGTCTTCGGCAATTTCAACATAGTCGATGGCAAAAAAGGGTTCAGCAGCAAGCTGATTGACAACCCACTGTTTTAGCGCTGCCGGATTGTTGCGTTCGGTGAGCCGGACAGCTTCTATCAGTGTTTGGTAAATGCGTGTCGAAACAGCCCGTTCTTGCGGCGTTAACCTCATATTGCGTGAACTCATGGCCAGGCCGTCGGCTTCGCGTACGATGGCACATGGCACGATCTCTACCGGCAGGTGACAGATTTCGACAAGCCGTTGGATGATGGCCAGTTGCTGGAAGTCTTTCTCGCCAAAATAGGCTTTATCCGGCTCAACGATCTCGAACAGTTTCCTGACGACGATGGCCACTCCATTGAAATGGCCCGGTCGGGCAGCTCCTTCCATGACCTGGGCCAGCAAGCCAAAGTCATATTGCGCCGTCTCAGGTTTAGGATACATTTCATTCACCCCGGGAGCAAAAAGCACATCACAGCCCACCGTTTCAAGGAGTTTGCTGTCCTGTTCAATAAGCCGTGGGTATTTTTCGAGGTCTTCTTTGTTGTTGAACTGTATCGGGTTAACAAAGATGCTTACCACGAGCAGCGAATTCTCATTTTTGGCCCTCCGCATCAGCTCAAGGTGACCTTCGTGCAGCGCTCCCATGGTCGGCACAAAACCTGTTGTAGGCACAGGATTTACTGATGTTCTGCAGCCAGCCAGGTGCTCGCGCAGTGAAGCAATGGTTGTAAATGTCAGCATAACGGCGCTAAAGTAATATCAAGCTGGTTAAAAATCAAGCAATAAGGCTGCCAAAACAGCTGTTTAGCGAATAATTTTCATCAGGTCTTTCTCAAGGCTCTTTTTGGGTGTCTCGATAATGCGTCCGATTTCGTTTCCGTTGCGGTAAAATATAAAGGTGGGAACACGCTCAATGTCGAAAGGCTTGATGTCGACAACAAGTCCTTCTTTGCGCGCGTCGACAGCGATCATGTTCAGGTGGTCAGCCGGGTAGTTGATGGCATCGAGGATCTTGATGAAGCGTGGAACCTGTATCTTCGAATCGCCACACCATGTACCCAGCACGATGGTCACTGCCACATCACCCATTTTCTCCTTGAGTTTGCTGATGGTTTTGTCCGATAAGGAATACAACTCATACTGGCTGTTGAAATAATAGCCGTATTCGCCCGTTTTCAGTCCTTCCTTGTCCACATAACCGATCATGACATTTTGTTTCAGTTCAGGATCGATGATAACCTTGTTTTTTCCCTGAGCAAAGGTGAATTGTGAAGCCAGCATCAAGGTGATGACCAATAAAAAATATTTTGTTTTCATCATGACAATATTTCCGTTAATTTCAAACCCGTATTTGTTGCAAAGGTAACGGAAAATGCACATCGACTATTTCACAAAAACAGCATAAAGATGACGAAAATTAACAACAGCCTGATGCTCATCACAGGCGGCGCCTCAGGTATTGGCCTGTTGTTGGGCCAGATGGCGCTCAGCCAGGGCGCTTCGGGATTGATTATCTGGGATAGCCATCCCACCAAACTCAAGGCAGCTGCGGAGCTGCTGAGCCAGGACGGGCAGGCTGTTTACCCCATGCAGACCGACGTGTCATTGCCCGAATCGGTGCAGGCTTCACTGGTCAAGTGCATGGATGCCGGGCTGGTTCCCGACATCATTGTACTAAACGCCGGTGTTGTTACAGGCAAATTTTTTGTCGACCACCACATCGACGACATCAACCGCACACTGGGCGTGAATGTGTTGGGATGCATGCTGGTGGCCAAGGCCTTTCTGCCGGCCATGACCCAACGCCGTTCGGGACACATTGTCACCATCGCTTCAGCAGCGGGCATGCTTGCAAACCCGCGCATGTCGGTGTATGCCGCAAGCAAATGGGCAGTACTGGGTTGGTCAGAATCGCTCCGACTTGAAATGAAAGCCCTGAAAACTGGCATTCGGGTTACTACGGTAACACCCAGTTATATCGACACCGGCATGTTTCAGGGGGCAAGGGTGAATTTTCTGCTCCCCCTGATGAAGCCCGAAAAAGCCGCCAGGAAAATCATCAGCGGGGTGGTCCACAACAGGATTTTTGTGCGCATGCCTGCATTGGTTTATTTACTCCCGTTGTTTAAAGGAATTCTACCGGTCAGCTGGTTTGATTTTCTGGTTGGCAAACTGCTTGGCGTGTACAAATCAATGGACCACTTTACCGGACATGCCTGAACCCATGGCTGCCAATAAATTTGTGTTAATTTTGTCTGCCTGAAAAAAACCCACCGACCCTATGCCTGAGCATTTGCTGCCCCTTGATCCCGATCACCTGACATTACCCGATTTTATTGACAGAGAAACACTGCATGAACGCCTGAAACTTTTTGTGATGGACCTGCTGGCTGATCATTTTGAGCAGCTGTGTGCGCTCATGTACAGGCACGATGTGAATGAGCATGATTTTCACCTGGCGCTCGACCTGCCATCTGAGGAGCAACGGGCGGGCAGGATTGCCGAGCTTGTGATTGAGCGCGAACTGAAAAAGATGGAAAGCAGGGCTGCTTATGCACGCAGCCGGCCCAAGAAACTTGAACAATAAGGCAATTTCCCTTGTTCGATGAATGACCAACGGTCAGAAAATTACCATTATCGCAGCTTGGTAATATGAGTCCGACAGGCATTTTTCGCAATTTATCGCTATCTTTGTTACAATCACTAACCTCATTCCTTGTGAAGCAAATCATCATCCCGATCATGGTGTTGTTCATCATTGGCGCGCAACAGGCCAGAAGTCAGCAACTTGATGCTACCGGCCTGAAAGCAAAAATTGCCGCCAGTAAAAAAGATCCCAAAGGTCCTTACCAGCAAATCATGTGGCACTGTCCCGACGGTTCAAAAGTGCCACCGCGTGAACGCTGTCCCGAAAAAGGAGGCGTTCAGCGTGCTACCTATAAACCCTGGATCGACACCCTTGCTGCCAGGCAACATCTTTTTCTGGGCCAGATTCTGGCTGCAACTGATTTCGCAGCTTTCCTCGATGAAGAAAAACAGTTTTCGCGCCTGAAACAGTATCAGCTCGAACAATACCTGCGCACCATCGACAATGGTTGGATACTGCAAAAAGCCAGGTTCTACCGTGGCGCTTTTCAGGATGAGGATGAAAATGCCTGGGGCAGCAAATTCCTGATCTGGGCACTGACTAGAGACGATCTTGTCAGCAACAGGTTTTTCATGCTGCGGCAGGCCAGCAAAGACATTCCGCACAAAGCCGAAAATAACAACCTGAAGAAAGTGCGGGCCCTTTCGATGGCTATAGCCGATACCCTGCCCGCTTTTATGGATATCCGGGTAAAGATTCATGGTCAGCCCGATCCAAGCGACGTGAAACGGGTGAAAGATTTTAAACTGAAAAACAAGGATAAGCTCGGCCCCGAAGTCTTGTCGCGCATCGATTCACTGCTGGTTGAGATGGACCTGCTGTATCGCCCCGTCGACTGGCAATCGCTTGATAAATTTTTGAAACCACTCAGCAACAGTACAACTGCCAGCAGGATGTTGCAGGTGGCAATAAGCGCTTTTGGAAAGGCCACCGGTGCGAAGGAAAAAGTAAGTGTGGCATCATCCCTCCTGCTCGATATCAGAAAATCACTGCCTGCAGAGAAAGCCAAAACCAGGCTGGCGCTAATGGACCTCTCAAACAGGGTTGAGGAATTGCTTTTTGGTGAACTTCCTTCATGGGAAGCCAAAACATTGGGTGAAACAATTGAGAAAAACTACCACCTAAGTATGGCAGCAGCCGGAGCCGGATTCATTGAATTGTGGGAATGGGACAGCATTGCTCCCGGCTTGAAACCAATTAAAAGTACTGATATTTCACTCGCACAGCTGAACGAATATATGGTCAGGGCACGACGCGTGGTTGAGTGGAGCACAGCCATGATGCACGTCAACTTTCATGATGAAATTGTCCGGTTCGAAGCCTTTGAACCTTTGGTCAGCGGCTTTCAGGACGACCGTATCCGCTCGTCGGTGCTGCTGCAGCTGGGTCAGAGCGTGAGTGCCCTCGGGACCCTGATCAATACGCAATCGTCGTTGACAAACAAGGTGTTCAACATCCCTGATCAGAGCCATTTCAGGGGTATAAATCCGGGTTTTGCGAAAGGCGAACTTGTGGTGACCGCTTCACCTGAAGGGATCGATATTTCGGCCGACAAAATCTATGTGTTTCAGTACCCGCCCTCCGACCTGAAGCCTGTTGCAGGCATCGCAACGGTTTCTGAAGGCAACCTGGTGTCACATGTGCAGCTGCTTGCCCGCAACCTGGGCATCCCGAATGCGGTGCTCTCGCCTCAAAACCTGAATGCACTCAAGGCCTATGCCGGTAAACAGGTGTTTTATGCTGTGTCGAATAAAGGCACTGTGGTGATGAAACTCGCCTCTGAAATGCTTCCTGAAGAAAAGGCCTTGTTTGAGGCAAAAAAACGTGCCGTGGAAAAAATAAAGGTGCCCATTGATAAAATAGACCTGCGCCAGCAAACCGTGCTCAACCTCCGGCAGGTTGACGCCGGAAGCTCGGGCAGGCTCTGCGGTCCAAAAGCAGCCAATCTGGGCCAGCTGAAAAAAATGTTCCCTGACCATGTTGTCGAAGGCATGGTGATTCCTTTTGGTATTTTCAAACAACATATGGACCAGCCAATGCCAGAAACCAGCACCACCTACTGGGGATTTCTCAATGAAGTCTTCAAGGAGGCTTCGCGGATGGAATCGGCAGGCAATGAGCAAGCTGCGATAGAACAGTTTCTGCTGTCGAAGCTGGAAGTGTTGCGCTATGCAATCCTGAAAATGCCCCTTAAGCCAGACTTTGTTGCCGACCTGAAAAACCAGTTTACGCTGGTGTTTGGAAAACCCATGGGCAGCATTCCGGTATTTGAACGCAGTGACACCAATATGGAAGACCTGAAAGACTTTACAGGTGCAGGCTTAAACCTCACCTTGTTTAATGTGGTGGAAGAAGAAAAGATCCTGCAGGGAATCAAACAGGTGTGGGCATCACCCTATTCGGAAAGGAGCTTCCGCTGGCGGCAGAGTTACCTGCTGAATCCCGAAAATGTGTATCCGTCCATCCTGATCATTCCAAGTGTGAATGTGGATTATTCGGGCGTGCTGATTACCAAGGGCGTAAGTTCGGGAAACAAGGCGGATTTAACTGTTGCTTTCAGCCATGGTGCCGGAGGCGCAGTAGATGGTCAGGCAGCCGAAACCTACCTGTTGAAGCCCGATGGCACACTTGATTTTATTGCCCCATCGCGTGAGCCCCATTTCAATATGTTGCCGGCGACGGGCGGCACCCGCAAGGACAACACCACTTTCGAAAAACCCATTTTGAATCAGGGAAATATCAGCGCCATCAGGGATTTTGCCTGGCGGCTGAAACTTAAAATGGAAGAAACAAAAGGCATGCAGGGTCCATTCGATGTGGAGCTTGGATTCCTGGATAACAAATTGTGGTTGTTTCAGGTGAGGCCTTTTGTCGAAAACAGGAACGCCGCCGGCGCCCTTTACCTCGAGAGCATCACCCCAAAAACCGACGAAAGCAAACGCGTTCTGCTCACTGAAGCCCTTTAATCATGTCAACAAACATCGCAAATCACCAATCATCTCATGGCACCGTTAATACGCCCGTTCATTCATTTTTGCGTTACATCAGATTCGCCCTGATCGCACTGATATTTCTTGCCACCAGCCTGCAATCGCTGCGGGCTGAAACCTATCCCCTCGACGGATATTTCCTCACCGGCATCAGGCGCCTTGTGTGGTGGCAAATGATCATCAAGGGTGAACTCAAAGGGACGAAGCCCATTGCCGGCGCAACAAAATCGGTGAACGACATCAAGCTTCAGCTTGAAAATGCCAAAGGCGACAGCCTGAAAACACTTCCTGCGCGCGACGAAAAACTTCAGAAAGCCGTTAACGCACTCTTTCCAAACCTCGACGAAAGCTACTCGCTTTGCCTGCTCGACATCACAGCCGGCAAGAAGATCCGCTACGCCAGCAGGCAGGAGACCAAGGGATTTCAGCCAGGAAGTGTGGGAAAACTTGCAGTTGTTGCAGGACTTTTTACCGAACTCGCCCGCATCTATCCCGACTCCTTCGAAAAAAGGCAGGCACTGTTGAAGTCAAAATTTGTCCGTGCCGGAAAGTGGGCCATCGCCGATGTGCATACCGTTCCTTTCTTTAATCCCGAAACCAGGGAATTTTTCAAACGTACGGTGGCTGAGGATGATGTGTTTTCGCTTTACGAATGGGCCGATCACATGCTTTCGGTGAGCAACAATGGCGCTGCCAGCGTGGTTTGGCGCGAATTGATCCTGATGCGTAATTTCGGGCAGGCCTATCCGGCCTTAACAGAAATTGAGGCTGCGGCATTTTTTAAAAACACCCCCAGGGACAGCCTGCGTAAAATGTCCACCCTTGTGGTGAACGAGCCTTTGCTGGCCCTGGGCATCGGCAAGGACGAATGGCGTCTGGGCAGTATGTTCACTAAAGGAGCCAAATCGTATATCCCGGGCGAGGGCGGTAGCATCGGTTCGCCGCTGGCCCTGATGAAATACCTGGTGGCCCTCGAACGCGGGCAAATTGTTGATCACAACTCGAGCTTGGAAATCAAGCGCTTGCTCTATATGACCGACAGGCGTATCCGGTATGGCAGCTCACCGCGATTGGCCACAGCGGCCTTGTATTTTAAGTCGGGCAGCCTGTATAAGTGTAAGCCGGAAGAAGGATTTACCTGCAAAAAGTATTCGGGTAATGTTGAGAACTACATGAACTCAGTTGCCATTATCGAACACACCGATGGCACTGTTTATCTGGTGGCACTGATGTCGAATGTGTTGAGGAAAAACTCTAACCTCGACCACCTGGAGCTGGCCACCGGAATCGATGATATTATCAGAAATAAACGGCCCTAAGTGGTCTTTTCAAGGCGTTCAAGTGCCCGGCCGGCAAAGTCGCTGATCTTCGGGTTCGGACTGTCAAAGTAATTTTTTGCCAGTTGAATGTATTGTGGCCCATGCTGAAAACCAATCAGGTAAAGCACAGCCAGCTTGATCTTTACATCAGATCCTGCCAGGAGCATGGTATAACAGGTGATTTCGTCAGGCACGTGGATATTCAATTGGTTCAGGGCTTCTTTCGAAATGGTATCGAGTATGCTTGTCTCAAAAATAGGTATCAATACACGTTTTAGGCGGGCATCAAGCAGGTTTTCGAGAAACTCAATGCTGCTCAGCCTGATATCGGGCTTGTTGCTTTGGAAACTCTTGTAAGCCGTTGAAATTTCATCAACCGGGAATTTCAGCCCCAGCAGGCGAAAAATCCTTTCGAGTCCACCGTCGAGCCGCCTTTCGAGCAACACGATCAGACTTTTTCGCGCTTCTGTAAGGTCGGTGCTTTCGGGCTGTTGCGCATCAGCCACTTCCTTCATCGTCAATTCCGTTTCAAGATACATGATCGAAAGCGTGTCCTGTAAAAGCCGGGCTTCGTCAAGAATACGCCTCAACACCAGCTTTTTATCGAAATGAAGGTAGGGATAACGCTGTTTCAGGTTGTTGAGCGAAGCAAGTGCCTCGTTACGCACCTGGAAATCCTCGGAGTTGAGCAAGCCAAACAAAAACTTTACCGAACGCTGCGATTCGATATTTTCAACAATGGCCGGTATCCTGCGATGAATTTCGAAATTGTCGGCAAGCTGCATCTGGGCATCAAGGATGGTGAGGATTTCGACGCCATAAGCTGCCAGTGCCGTTGCCACCTGAGGTGCATAGCGAATGTCGGGAATAAACTGAATCAGTTTGTCGATGAACTCGGCCGAAATGGCAAAGCCGGCCGCCTTGATGGCGTGGTTTACAATGACAGGATCGGTGTGGTTCAGGCCCTTTTCGATGAAGCTGAAATAACTCGACAAATGTCCCTTTCCGATGGCTTCGAGCAAAACACGGGTGTTGTACTGCAACACATCAGGGTTCGACTGAGTGCGCAAACCAGCAATTTTATGCGCAATCACCTGTCGCAATTCATATTGCTTCTTCAACTCCGGATTATCCCTGATTTCTCCGGCAAGGCTCAGCAAGGCTGCTCCGCTTAGCTTGTCATCAGAATGATTGAGGTATTGTTGCATCAGGTTTCTCCGGCCCATCGGGTCGTGCTCAAGCAGGTACTCAAACGCCCTGATTTTCACCTCCTGCACCGGGTCGCTGATCATTGTGCGAACAGTTTCATTCAGGTTTTTGTTGCGGTAGAAATACAGGTTATGCAAGGCTTCGGCCCTGACAAGACCTTCAGGATGGAATAGTAGTTTTTTAACAGGCAGGAAGAGTCTTTCGTTTGGGTGTTCGCGCGATTTCTGCAACACCCACATCAGCTGTTTTCCGTTTCCTTTTTCGAGCACCCTGATCAGCCCGCTGATGACTGACTCATTCGAGAGGTCGATGGTCCGCATCCCTTGATCGTGTCCCGACTGCCTGATCTTGAGTTGAAACGAGTGGATGTATTCCCTGCGCACATTGAGGGCAAAATAAAACCAGACTCCCAGCATGACCAGTATCATCAGACTGATGAAGGGCGTCGACAGGTTGAACCCATTAACAAGAAGTATCAGGATCAGCCCGCCGATACCGGTAGCCACACTGTCGACGAACACATCGATGAAGGTCTTTGCCTTGTTTTTGATGTTGATGGGTATGGGCAGCGCCAGAAGTTCTACAGCTGACTTATTGATGGATTGCTTCAGGCTTCCATCGGCCAGCTTGATGAAAACAGCGGCAAAAAGCGAAGGAAGGAACAGCACAAGCAGCGCGCCGACAAATATCCCTCCGGGCAAAAAGAACAGTGAAGTGCCCACCCCGAAGGTGCCAACTACCTTACGCGTAATAAACAACTGAATCACGAGTGAGATCAGGTTGAAGTTTGAGAACCAGAGTCCAAAAAAGGCAGTCAGGTCGTCAGGATTGGTGATCTCGGAAGCTGCGATGGCGTTAAACTGATAATCGACCAGTTTGGCCACAATCACACTCACACCGACAATTCCGGCAAGGTAAGTGAGGTGTTTCGACTTGCGTATCAGGGTGAACGGACTGTCGGTAATGGCTTTGCCCTCATTTTTACCTTTGAATGCACTGCTATGTAAGCCGAGGCTTTCGCGCCAGACGACCTTGGTGATCGGTATGGTGAACACCAGCAGGAAAGCACTGACGAACAACAGGTTTTCAGTTCCAAGCGCTGGGGCCAGTATGGAGGTCAGGTAACCGCCGAAGATGCCTCCTGCAATGGCTCCGGCCCCGATGAAACCAAAGAGACGCTTGGCTTCCCTTGAATTAAAGACCAGGTTGGCCAGTATCCAGAATTGCGAAGCCGAAAGCACCGCGAACAAGGCCACCCAGATATAAAAAAGGTAAATAACCCAGCTCACCAGGATATGAAACGTCAACAACAAGCCAAAGACCACCAAAGTGATCACCGAAATGCCCATGGTACGCCTGATCAGGATTTGAAAGGGAGTCTTCACAAGCCTGCGTGAATAAAACACCGATAAGCCAGTGGCGCAAAGCGCAACGACAACAAAGGCCAGTGGCAGGCTTTGAACACCAAATTCGGATATAAACAGGCCGTTAACGGCAGGTTTGACCACCAAGAGGGTCGAAATGATGAGAAAAATGTTAAGCTGCATCAGGAAAGCCCTTCTGTACTCGCCCTCTCTCAGATCGAAAGTCTTGGCCAGTAAGAACTTAATGGCTTTGCCAATGGTTTCGTTTGTCCAGCTAAACTGTATTTGTTCCATTTTCCAGACCTATCGTGCAATGATGATGCAAGATAAGGATTAACCGACTGACTTCAGCAGATTCTCGATTTTATAGACCAGCTGACGCAATATTTTTTCACCGTCGGCATCTTCGGTAAGTGCAACGAGGATATATTTCCGGTCAGGACCCCACACCAGGATAGAGTCGGAATGGAATTTCTGCCATGATCCTGATTTACGAAATAAGGTAGCTTTGGGCGCAATATCCTGCAATGAATTGACAAATTTGTGGTGCAGCTCGGGATCTTTCATGATGTCGAGCATCTCTTTAGAGCGCTCAAAACTCACCAGCTGACCATATACGAGCATATAATAGAACCTGCATACCTGGGTTACTGTTGCAGCATGGCTGATTCCTTTAAGCGGATCCGGATAGCGGCTGCCAGTCTTGGCATAACGCTTGCCAACCCATAAGCCTCCGCCGTATTCTTCGTCATAGAGTTTGTAGCGGGGATCGGTCAGCACACTTTCAATTTTTTTATATCCCAGTTTGTCCATGATGCGGGTTGAAGCATCATTGTCGGAGCGGGCAATCATCAGTCGCATGTCGTGGCGCAGGCTTTCCGAATCCTTTATTTCACCCTTTTCAAGGGCATCCATGGCTGAAAGCAGGATGGCAATCTTGGGAAGGCTGGCGGCATACATTTCAACACTTCCGTTCACCCTGGCATAGCGCACATTGCTGGTGTCGTTTAACAAAACCAAGCCTATGGCCATTTTTTTATCATTGACAAGCCGCTTCAGCCTCGGGTCAGCATCAACCATATCACTCAACTTGTCCTGAAGGTTCTCATCCACGAGGTTTACCAATGGTTTCAATGTAGACACGGGCACTTTGAAAGGAATGGCCATGCTCATTTCGGCTCCCGGCTCCGTCACAAATTTCTGTCCCGAAAGGTCACACCCACTGAGCACAACGATCAGGACAAAAACAATCAATTTCTTCATTATAAGTCGGTTTGAGGGCTGCGAAAGTAACTAAAAGTCAAATTCAACATCCGGTTTTACAAAAGAATCAGCAATAATTACAGGTTTTTAATACGTATTTTATTGTTTTTTAATCTGTTATAATTTGGCTTTGTTATTCATTTTTAGTTGATCTCAATGTTATTTCATGGCGCTAAATGTCAGGCTTACAATCATTCTACCCCAAGTGAAAGCACCATGCGGTTTACGAAATTAAAATAGGAAACCACCAGGCTGGCATCGAGGATTGCTGCATCGGAAAATCCATTTTCGCGTAGCAAGGCTGGCATATCATCGCTACCCGATTTTCCCGGATCAAGCGTAAGTGATTCTGCAAATTCGCACAACAATTTTTCACGCGGGCTCAATGCCAGCAACGAAAAATCTTCCATCAGCATCCTTACTTTGTTTTCGTCTTTCCAGAACTGATACAACACATTGGCATGTGATTTTTTGCAGAAGTTGCATTTGTTTGCAGCTGATACAACCACTGCCATCATCTCCCTTTCGGCACGCGATAGTTCTGAGGAGGAAACCATAATTTCCTGATACATTTCCAGGTGCTTAATCATACTTTCAGGACGCAGGCTCTGTACTTCCATTACCTGCGAAAAGCGTCCCAGTCGCTGCTTTAGTTCATCATATACTTCCTTTAAGCGTCCCTCTGATCTTTCGTAAGGTATGATCTCAATTTTAGCCATAATTTTCTTTTTTTTAAGCAAGTACTCTTTCCACCATTTTACATCAAATCACAACTATGCAAAGTCATCAGCTGACCTGCATTAACTGAAATTTTCAGCCTTTGTTGTTCATCGAGCGAAAATGTCCTTAGAAGCGCTCTCTTTTCAGCTATTGATCATCATTTGTGGCAGGTGACTTCCTGAGTCGAATACGCTTACCAACCCGAAGTGCACGAATTGCGTTTGTGTGTTAGTGTGTCCCCCTGTAAAAGCTGATCAGTGCATTGGTCGAGCTGTCGTGTTTCAAGGCCTTTCCATGGTCCTGCAACTCTGGGATGATGTTTTGAGCCAGCACCTTACCCAGTTCAACGCCCATCTGATCAAACGGATTGATGTCCCACACGGCACCCTGCACAAATACACAGTGTTCGTACATTGCCACCAGTTTACCCAGGTTTTCCGGGCTAACCTTGTCGAGGAAGAATGTCGATGAAGGCCTGTTTCCTTCAAACACCTTATGTGGAACCAAAGGCGCAGCAACACCCTCGGCCTTCACCTCGTCAGCTGTTTTTCCAAAGGCAAGCGCCTCTCCCTGGGCGATCATATTGGCAATGAGGTAGTCCTGGTGAGGAGGCAAATGATTGAGAGATTCCCTGAACCCGATAAAATCGACCGGGATTAATTTGGTTCCCTGGTGGATGAGCTGATAAAACGAATGCTGTCCGTTGGTTCCGGGCTCTCCCCAATACACAGGTCCGGTCTGATAATCTGTTGGCTTGCCATCAAGGGTAACATGTTTGCCGTTGCTTTCCATGGTCAGTTGCTGCAGGTAGGCCGGAAAACGATGCAGGTACTTGTCGTAGGGGAAAACAGCCTGTGTTTGTGCGTCGAAAAAGTTGTTGTACCAAAGACCAAGCAATCCCATAATGACCGGAATATTCTTATTCAGCGGAGCATTTATAAAATGTGTATCCATGGCATGAAAGCCTTTCAGCATATCATGATAGTGGTCAGGACCGATGGCGAGCATGGTTGACAGGCCAATGGCCGAACTCATCGAATATCGTCCACCAACCCAGTCCCAGAAACCAAACATATTCTGCGGATCAATGCCGAACTGGGTCACGGCCTTTTCGTTAGTCGAAACGGCTACGAAATGACGGGCAATGGATTTTTCGTCCTTCAGCTGCGACAACGTCCACTTGCGGGCTGTTGTGGCGTTGGCCATTGTTTCGAGTGTGGTAAAGGTCTTTGAGGATATGATAAACAGGGTTTCATCGGCCTGCAGGTCCTGCACGGCTTCGGCAAAATCGCTGCCATCGACGTTCGAAACAAACCTGAAATGCAGGTTTCTTGCTGAATAATATTTCAGTGCTTCATAGGCCATCACCGTACCCAGGTCGGAACCGCCAATACCAATATTCACAATGTTTTTGATCGGTTTTCCGGTGTGGCCTTTCCATTCACCTTGCCTTATTTTACGGGCAAATTCACCCATTTTTCCAAGCACCTGATGCACATCGGGCACCACATCATGTCCATCGACAAAGATGTGCTCACCGACAGGGGCCCTCAAGGCTGTGTGCAGCACAGCCCTGTTTTCGGTAACATTGATTTTTTCACCTGAAAACATGGCGGCCCGCTTTTCCTCGAGCCCACAGGCTTTGGCGAGTTCAAAAAGCAATTCAAGGGTTTTTTCAGTGATTCGGTGCTTTGCGTAGTCAAGATAAATGCCTTCGGCCTCGAGCATCATCTTTTTACCACGGTTTTCATCTGCGGCAAATAAACTGCGTAAATCTGTTGATTTTATTTCTTCGGCATGCTTTTCAAGCATTTTCCAATAGGGCTGTTCAGTTAATGGACTTTTCATGTGGTTTCCGTTTAAAGTTTTTTTCTTTTTTCAGCGATGCTATTGATCAGGTTATCCCACGATTTATTGAAAGCTTCGGCACCTTCAGCCTGAAGCTGTGCGGCTAGCTGGTCGTATTTCACTGACCGTTCCGCATACTGACTGATGATATGATCTGCAAGGGCAACATCGTCGCTCAGCAGTTCGCCTGTTTCGCCATGATCGGCAAAGGCCAGCAGCGTGTTTTCAGGAATCGTATTCACTGTAAAAGGTGCCACAAGGCTTTTAACGTAGAGGATATCAGAAGCATTTGGATCTTTGGTACCGGTACTGGCCCACAGCAAACGCTGTGGCGAAACGCCGAAGTTCATCACCCGCTGAACCCTTTCCGAGAGCAGGAAAGTCTTGTAAGTATGGTAGGTTTTCTGCATGACGGCGATCCCCATCTTGTTTGCGATGCCAGGATCAGCTTTGTCAGCAACAGCCTTGTCCCAGCGGCTCACAAAAACGGATGCTACCGAGCGTACATCGGGGTTGAGGTTATTGGCAATGCGGGCTTCAATGCCACGGAGGTAGGCCATTGCAGCTGCTTCATACTGCTCAGCAGAAAACAAAAGGGTTACGTTTACCGGAATTCCGGCGGCGATGGCTTTTTCGATGGCCGGTAGACCTTCAGGAGTACCGGGTATTTTGATGAATACGTTGGGTCTGTCAACCTTATGGTGGATGTCACGGGCCGCCTTTAATGTGTTTTCGGTGTCGTAGGCGAGTCGTGGAGAAACTTCAATTGACACAAAGCCGTCGAGTCCGTTTGTCTGACTGAAAACGGGCATAAACAGGTCGGCGGCCCGCTGGATGTCTTCGATGGCCAGGCTAAAGAACACTTCCTCATCGCTAATCCCCGACTGACTGATGTTTTTAATGGCTGTGTCGTAATCACTGGTTTTGGCAATGGCAGCTTCAAAAATTGACGGATTTGAAGTGAGTCCGGTGACAGACAATCTGGCAATATACTGTTGGAGCACGCCCTGATCGAGCATTTTGCGGGTGATGTTATCCAACCAAATGCTCACTCCCCTGTGGCGCAATTCCTGTGTGAATGTATTCATTATTTTTATTTTACAATATTAATTTTCAATTCATTACTTACCAATCATCGTTTTTGCTGCAGCAACAACAGCTTCCACTGTCAGGCCAAAAACGTCGAGCAGGTCGGGCAATGTTCCCGAGGCCCCAAAGGTACGCATACCAATCATTTTTCCTTCAAGTCCGAGGTATTGTCCCCATCCAAAAGGCGATGCCGCCTCAATGCCTATGCGTGCCCTGATCTTCAGCGGCATCACCGACTCACGGTATTCAGCAGGCTGGCGGTCGAAAAGTTGCCAGTTGGGCAGGCTGATCACCCTCGCCGGTATTCCTTCGGCCTTCAGTTGCTCAAACGCCGCTATTGCCAGCTGCACTTCCGAACCCGTAGCCATGAGCAAAACTTCTGGATTTTCAGTACTGTCGGCCATGACATACCCACCTTTCAACCCACCGGTCGCCGGAGCATATTTCGTTCTGTCAAACACCGGCAGGTCCTGCCTGCTGAGGATTAGTGCCGTTGGTGTTGACCTGTTTTTCATGATGTAGTGCCACATAACGGCAACTTCATTGGCATCGGCCGGACGGATAAGCTCAAGGCCGGGCATTGCCCTCAGGGAGGCCAAATGCTCGATGGGCTGGTGCGTAGGGCCATCTTCGCCAACGCCAATGCTGTCGTGGGTAAAGATATAGGTCACCGGCAGTTTCATCAAGGCAGAAAGCCTGATGGAAGAGCGGGTGTAGTCAGAAAACACCAGAAAAGTCGAGCCATAAGTAAGCAGGCCACTGAGCGATAATCCGTTCATGATGGCTCCCATGGCGTGCTCCCTGATGCCATAATGCAGATTTCGCCCGATAAACTGCGCTCTCTGAAAACTGCTTTCGTGCTTGATGTCGGTAAGCGTAGAAGGTGCCAGATCGGCTGATCCGCCCATCATAATTGGGATTTTGGAAGCAAGGGTGTTTAGCACAATCGCACTGGCTTTTCTTCCCGAAACCTGTGTGCCTGCCTCAAAGGCCGGCAACTCCTTTTCCCAGCCGACAGGCAATTTCTGTTGTATGATAAGGTCCAGGACTGCTGCATCCGCAGGGTAAGCAGCGCGATAGGCTGCAAATTGCTTTTCCCATGCCGCCTCTGCCTTTTTTCCCCGTTCCTTCATCTCAATGATGCGCGCGTTTACCGGTTCTGGCACAGAGAATTTTTTCTCCGGATCCCAGCCATAAAATGATTTGGCGCCTTTAATTTCTTCCTCGCCCAGTGGTGAGCCGTGAGCTCCATGGGTATCCTGCTTGGTTGGGGCACCATAGGCAATATGGCTGTTGACTATGATCAGTGTTGGTTTATCATTCACGCTTTTTGCCCTGGAGAGTGCATCCTGCAACTGCCCCAGCTCGTTTACATCAGCCACTTTCAACACCTGCCAGTTGTACGAATGGAATCGTTTTCCGACATCCTCGGTGAAGGCCAAATTGGTACTGCCTTCGATGGTAATCTGGTTGCTATCGTATATCCACACCAGGTTTCCCAATCCAAGATGCCCGGCGAGCGAAGCGGCTTCTGAAGAGATGCCTTCCATCATGCATCCATCGCCGGCCAGTGAAAACACGTGGTAGTTGATCAATTCAAAGCCGGGCCTGTTGAATTTTTCTGCGAGCCATTTCTCTGCAATGGCAAAGCCAACACTGGTGGCGAGGCCTTGTCCCAACGGTCCTGTGGTTGTTTCAACGCCGGGCGTATGGCCATATTCAGGGTGTCCGGCGCATTTGCTGTGGAGCTGCCGAAACGACCTGATGTCATCCAACGATACATCAAAGCCATTGATATGTAAGGCACTGTAAAGAAGCATCGAAGCATGTCCAACCGATAGGATAAATCTGTCACGGTTGATCCAACCGGGGTTTTGCGGGTTGAACCGCATCAGTTTGTCATACAGGATATGGGCCACCGGAGCGAGTGCCATTGCTGTTCCGGGATGGCCCGAATTTGCTGCCTGCACGGCGTCCATTGAGAGGGTACGGATGGTATCGATACACAGTTGATCAAGTGTTTGTTTCATGTTGATTTGTTTTTGATGTTGCGTGTTGAAGCAGCCGCCTGGTCGAGCAGCCAAAGCACTTCTCCGTTGAGGGGAAGCACCCTTGAGGCTGGAAAGGCACTGCTACCAGGCATTTGCCGGGTGATTTTTGCCACCATATCGGCTTTGGCCTCTCCGGTGACGATAAACACAATGGCTTTTGCATTGTTGATGAGCCTCCCTGTTGCGGTAATACGTGCTTGTCCGCTGACGGGATGAAGGGCTGTTTCGAAAAGTTTGTTGCTTTCGAAAAGGTGGCTGGCATTCGGAAAGATGGATGCGGTGTGGCCATCATCGCCAAGCCCGAGCATCATCAGGTCAAATTCCGGCGTTTGACCGTCAGCAGAAAGCTGCTGAATGACAAGACTTTCATAACGTGCTGCCTCGGCTGATGCATTAGCTTCGCCCCGAATCCTGAAGATCTGGCCAGGTGGAACAGGCACTTTTTCCAGCAGGCTTTTTAATGCCATTTTGTAATTGCTTTCGGGATCATCGGGAGGCACACACCTTTCATCACCCCAGAATACCTTGATCCTACACCAGTCAATCGATTCGCTGAAGTATTCCGACAAATATTCAAAAACAGCGCGTGGCGTTGATCCACCGGATAAGGCTATGCTAACGAATTCGTCGGTCTTTTTTCCGGCACAGCTTTGCATCAACAGCCTGCCAAAGAAATGTGCAAGTGCTTCACTGTTTTCGAAAATGTGGATTTGTGGTTCTTTCATACTAAAGTTCACAGTAAATGCCGTCGTCGGATAGGTTTTTGCAGGGATAACGCCAGGTCATGTCTTTGCCTTCGACCAGCTCGTCGGCTGTTTCAGGTCCCCAGGAGCCGGCCGGATAACCATAGAGTGGTATTTCGGGGTCATTTTTCCAGGCTTCGAGCACCGGCGAAAGAAATTTCCAGGCTTCAATCACCTCTTCCGTGCGCGCAAAAAGCGTCGAGTCGCCTTTGATGGCATCATAGATCAGGCGCTCGTAGGCCGAAGGAATTCTGATGTGTGACAGATCGGCATAATGGAAGTCCATGTTCACCGTTTGCACCTCAAAGCCCGCACCGGGCGTTTTCATTCCGAACTTCATCAGGATGCCTTCATCGGGCTGTATTCTGATCACCAGCTGGTTGCATGCATTGCTTACAGCACCCTGAGAAAAGAGGAAATGCGGGGTGGGCTTAAAATGGATGACAACCTCGGTAACCCTTGTCGGCAGACGCTTTCCTGTCCGGATATAAAAAGGAACACCTCCCCAGCGCCAGTTGTCGATATAAAACTTCAGGGCGGCGTAGGTTTCTGTTGCTGAAGCCGGGTTCACCCCTTCTTCATCACGGTAGGCTGTCACCTTTTCCTGTTTGATTGTTGAGGCAAGGTACTGGCCGCGTATCGCATTTGTGCGAACATCAGCAGGTTTTATCGGTCTGAGCGATTGAAACACCTTTAGGATTTCGTTTCTGATAGCAACGGGTTCGAGCGATGAAGGCGATTCCATGGCGGTGATTGCGGCTAGCTGCAGAAGGTGGTTTTGTACCATATCGCGCAAAGCCCCTGAGGAATCATAGTATCCGCCACGTTTTTCAACGCCAATGCTTTCAGCCGAGGTGATTTCGACATGATCCACATAATTTCTGTTCCACAGGGGTTCAAAAATTCCATTGGAGAAGCGCGTCACCAGCACATTCTGCACCGTTTCCTTTCCGAGGTAATGGTCGATGCGGTAGAGCTGTTCTTCAGTCCAATCGCGGAGTAGCGTTTCTTTGAGAGCCATGGCCGAAGCAAGGTCGTAACCAAAAGGCTTTTCGATGATCAGCCGCTTCCATCCATCGTCCTGCATGTTCAGGCCAACGGCGGCGAGGTGTTGCGGAATCAATCCGTAAAGGCTGGGGGGCGTGGACAGGTAAAAAATGGTGTTGCCGCAGATGTGTTGGTCAGCCCGGAGGGCTTCGATTCGCTGCTTAAGCGCCTGGTAGGTTTCACCATCATCGAATTGGATGTGCTGATAAAAAACCTGTTGCGAAAAGGGTTCAATCTGCGTGTCATCGCTGACTTCCTTGAAGGAGATGATGGCCTTTTTCATGCTTTCACGAAATTCAGCATCGCTGAACTCAGACCGTGAAACGCCCAGGAGGGCAAAGTTCGCAGGAAGCAGCTTCTGCACAAAAAGGGCATACAGGGCAGGCACGAGCTTGCGCTTTGTCAGGTCGCCCGAAGCCCCGAAAATAACATAAATATGGCTTTCGTTAGTTTTCATCTTATGCCTTGGTTTTTACAGCATGCCCGCCAAACTGGTTTCTGAGTGCGGCCAGCATTTTCATGGCAAAGGACTCATCCTGGCGCGACTGGAAACGGGTAAACAATGAGGCTGTGATGACATGGGCCGGCACATCGAAGTCGATTGCCGTTTGCACCGTCCAGCGGCCTTCACCGCTATCCTGCACATAGTCTTTAAGCTGGTCCAGCTTGGGATCAGCAGTCAGGGCACTCACGGCCAGCTCAAGCAGCCAGGAACGCACCACACTGCCGTATTGCCATGCATCGGCTATCTTGGTCAGGTTGAGGCTATAAGGTGCTTTTTCGAGAATTTCAAATCCTTCGGCATAGGCTTGCATCATGCCGTATTCGATGCCATTATGCACCATTTTCACCATATGGCCTGTGCCTGAAGGGCCACAATACACATAGCCTTTTTCGGGTGCAAGTGATTTGAATACCGGTTCAACATAGTTTGCGGCTTCTTCAACCCCACCATACATCAGGCAGTAGCCGTTCTGCAGTCCCCAAACTCCGCCACTGGTGCCACAGTCAAGGTAAATGATTCCTTCCCTGGCAGCCCTTTCGGAGCGTTGTTGTGTTTCGCGCCAATAGGAATTGCCGCCATCGACAATGATGTCGTTTTTATTCAGCAAGGGTAACAGCACATCCAGGGTATCATCAACAGGTTTTCCTGCAGGTACCATAATCCAAACGACTTTGCGGCCGCTGAGCTTGCCAACGAGGTCGCCGACACTGTCAGCACCTATGGCTCCAAGTTTTTCTATTTCCAGAACACTTTGGGGTGAACGGTTCCAGGCTACCACTTCATGTCCATGGTTCAAAAGGCGATGCACCATATTGAATCCCATCTTTCCAAGTCCGATAAATCCGATTTTCATGAGGTATTGATTTTAATGATTCGTTATCCGGTTAGTGCTGTGGTCTGCTATACCACCAGTTAGTTTTGTCTCATCCACACGTCTTTTGTTTCGCCAATGTTGCTATGCCGCGAGCTATCTAAATTAATCCATTCCGGCTTATCATGTAAATATTTTGCCGGAACATTTTAGCAAATTTCGGCTAACTTATTGATTTACTAGAGGTAAATAACAACAAAAACATATTAATTATTGTTAAAAGAACAATTGAGTGTGCCATTGGTTCAATCACTTAATGGGTTGGGTGAGAAACAGGCAAGTTCCTCTGAAAGATCTATCCAAAAATGACAATTTCAATGTTAATGCCTGCCTTGCCAAAAAAGGCCTTGAAACCTTAAGTTGTTTCTGAAGGTGGGATAATTGGTTTGTAGCGGATTTTTGGCTTGATCAGCACCCTGAGCGATTGGTCATAAGTGAAATAATTCCACGACCAGTTCAGGAAAATAAACAGCTTGTTTTTCACACCGACAATACTGATCAGGTGCACAAAGCCCCAGAGAAACCAGGCGATAAATCCCCGCAGCCTCAGGCCCGGAAGGTCGGCAACAGCCAGGTTGCGCCCCACAGTGGCCATAGAGCCCTTGTCGATATACCTGAACTGCTCCGCTTCTTCGTTGCGGGCAATTTTATGGATGTTTTTCGCCAGTTTGTTTGCCTGCTGAATGGCTACCTGCGCCACCTGCGGATGTCCGTTAGGGTAACGCGGTGTCGACATGATGCACAGGTCACCGATGGCAAAAATATATTTGTAGCCGGCAATTCTGTTCTCGCGGTCAACCACAATGCGGTTTCCACGGCCATAATGTGTGGCACTAAGCCCTTTAATCGCATTGGCTTTCACGCCGGCTGCCCATATCATTGTTTTGGTGGCGATCTGTGTGCCATCGGAGAGTTTTACCGTTTGACCGTCATAATCAACTACGCTCGTGCTAAGTTTCACTTCAATCCCCAGTCGCTCGAGGTAGTATTTTGCCAGCCGTGATGCGTTGGCCGACATGCCCGATAACAGGTTTGGCGAAGCTTCGTAGAGGATGATGCGCATCTTCGACAGATCGAGCTCCGGGTAATCCTTTGGGAAAATATACTTCTTCATCTCAGCAAGCGCGCCCGAAAGTTCAACACCCGTTGGCCCACCACCAACAAGTACAACAGTCAGGTATTCAAAAAGCTTGTCGGGTGATGTTTGCATAAGACCCGCTTCAAAATTTTCAAGGATGGTGTTTCTGATCAGGATGGCATCGGAAGCTGATTTCAGGGTCAGGGCGTTTTGCTGGATATTGGTCTGGCCAAAAAAGTTGGTATCGGCACCCATGGCCAATACAAGGTAATCGTATTTGAGGTATCCCAGGCTTGTCGACAATTCCTTTTCCTCAGGAAAAACCTCAAACACCTCTCCCATGCGGTAGTGGATGTGTTTTTCGGTTTGAAACACCTTCCGCAGCGGGAAAGAGATTGAACTCGGCTCCAGGCCGGCTGTAGCCACCTGATACAATAAGGGCTGGAACTGGTGATAGTTGTTCCTGTCGAGCATCACGACCTGAAAATCGCGGCAGAGCGACTTTCTGACAAATTTGAGTCCGGCAAAACCGCCACCAACGACAACGATGCGCTTTTTTTCAACTTCCGGAATGTTCGGGATATAGGTTTTTAGGCTTTCCACTGAGGTGAAATTTTCGGCGAAACTACTGCAAATAATGGCAGGCTGTTACGCAGGTATGCAAATCCGCTTAAACCGGCCAGTAATTTGACATTGCTCCTTATATTATACTGTATTCAATCAGTATGCGATGAATCAAATCAGATTAAGCCCGGACCTCCTCGCCCGGGTAAAACCCCTCAATCTCAGGAACCGATGATCAATAAACCACCTTGAACGACAACTTGATTTCATCATCAGTGGCCATACCCATCAGCGATGGAGGCTCAACCTTGTAATCGGTCATTTTCACAGAGAAATCGCCGGTGATTTCAGCTTTCATGTTGACGACTTTTTTGTCGGCTTCGAAAAACAGCTTTTGTGCAACTCCGTGAAATGTCAGGGTGCCATAAACCTTCAGCTTGTCGTTAAGGTTTTTGATCGAATCACTGGCGAAACTGATGTTGGGATAGATGATCCCTTCGGTTGTCTCGATCATATGCGAGTCGCGGTTTGCATTCTGGCTGTCGAAGCTGGCAACCTTCACTGAAACGGCCACCTTGTCGATGACCTTCCGGCTTTCATCGGTCAGGATGATGGAGGTTACATCTTTGCTTTCACCTGTCCATGCATGCAAAGGATGGTTCATGCTATAGGTGATCGATGATTGGGTTTTATCAGCATACACTTTCATCAGCGCTTTGTCCTGTGCAAAAGCGCCCTGGCCCATCAGGCCAATGGCTAAAAGAAAAATGAGTTTTTTCATGGCAGTGGTGTTAGAATTTGATCACAATCATCGCTGTTGCAAAGGAACCAAAAGCGGTGAAGGCAGCAGCACGGTGGTAGGGCCTCAGCTTGGGATTTCCTTCAAGCTGTCCGGCAAGAATATTTGTTGCTATCATGCTACTTAAGTGCACAATGGCCAAGTATTTATGAAGTTTAATGCTGCTGTAGCCCTTGCGCTCATTCAGCATTTTTGGCGGAGCAAACAACGACAAGCCCGCAGTAGTAAAATAGCCAATATTGACCCCGGCCGCGAGCGCTGTATGCAGGTCTCTGACATTTTCACCCTTATACAATTTTGCGCCCACAATTCCTTGTGCCACCATGCCTGCCAGGGTCGCAAAACCGGTCACCTGGTGCGATACCAGCATAAACCTCCTGATGTCCAATTCCTTTTGTCGCTTCTCGGGCGTGAGCTCAAAACGGCTGAAATTGCGCATCAGGCCTCGTTCGCCCCAGAAAATACGCTGGGAAATTAAAAACCTGTCGGGCAATAAGGCTATGGAAGCTTTGTCGTCAGCAGAAATTTCACTCAATAAATCATCAGATTTAGGCTGGTCGACCTGCGCATTCATTCTTATCGAAATGAACAACAGCAAAGCCAGAAGTAAAGGAAGTGTTTTCATTACTAGTAGTTTAGATTTGGTAGATAAAATAATGAGTCAAGATATTACATCAACGAATTACAAATGTAGATAGAATAATGCTGGTTATGATAATCACTACTTCATAATTTTGCATTAAAGTAATCATCGCCACCCAAAAAAACCACCTTCAAGGGTACTGGGAATTTACGTAATCCATTTCCTTATCAGGCATGTACAAAGGCTTTCAAGGAATATAGAACAGCAGTTCTACTTTTTCCCCGTCTTTGCAGCAGGTATTCAGGTCGTCGAGTTCACCGTTCAGGTAAATCATCATAATTCTATCAGCAAGGGTCACAAAAGAACCATTGTCTTCGAATTTTGAGCGCAGGTTTTTTACTGATGCTTTGAATTCGGCACTCATGAGCATGGTTACTGTGATTTCCACGCGCACACCTTCAGTTTCTGATGCCTGTTTTGTGAAGCTCACCATGGTTCCTGCCGGACGACAGGACGAAGGAATTTCGGCTGGCCAGTCTGACGATTTGGCCTTTTTGTTCATGAGGTTGGTGGCCCTGGCAATGGCTTCGTAAACTGCTTTGTCCTTGCTTTTGGATGCCGCTACAACCAGGGTGGCTTTCAGTCCGGTGATTTCAACAGCAAGCATGGCGTTTTCGCCCTGGGTACTGATCACCGCCTTATTTCCATCGAGTGTAAACGGTTTTGCGTTTTTGGTGTAGCCTGCATAAGCCGCTTGGGCTTCAAGCTTAATCAGGAGGTAGTCCTCCATATTGTTAAAATAGGAAGCGGTGTAATCGCTGCTTCCCTGCTCCATATCACCCATTTGGGTATAGCCCGGTATTTTGGCAACCTTCATTGTAGCTTTGAAATCATCAAACGACATGAGTATTCCCTGGGCTGATACTATCGCTGCCAGCGCCATCATCATTGTTACTAAAATGCTTCTTTTCATTGTGTTAAAGGTTTATTTGTGTTAAATTTATTCCATTGATCCAGAAATGACACAGCTGGCCCCGGCAAAATTGGTGATTGTATAGCTAAAGGATTCACCTTTCTTCATTTTTTCAACAACCTCATCCGGTACCCTGCTTTCGTTCCATACGTAAGCGGCCAGCAGACTTGATTCAACTTCTGATTCCATGTCGGTGTAAAGCAGTTCTGCAGAAGGAGCAAACATTTGCAGGTTTTCACCGTCGATGGCTGCCCAAACATCAAACTGCCAGGTGAGGTAGACTCCAGGCTCAATGGGCTGATCGTAGCCCAGCATGGGTGTTGTTTGTTCTACTACCAGCAGCATTGGATTTTCGTGCAAATGGTCATAGTCGAGGTAAAAACTGCCGGCCACTTCGGCATAAGGTCCACCGCTTAGGCTGAACGATGAACCCGAAGGCCTTCCCGGTAGCTGGCCCGAGGCAATATACACCTTGTCGCCATAAGCCGGAAGGTAACGGAATGGAGGCATAAGCGGGTTCATCAGCACATCCACAGGCCGTCCGCTGTTGTCTGTGTCGCCATTGTACAGCACCGGTTCCTCATCCCTCCGAAAACCGGTTTTGAAACAGTCCCATCTGGCGTTCAAATCGACTGCACCAAACATCTGCCCTTCAATATGATACTCAAGTGTGAGCGTGTACCCATAACAGGCAAACTCCTCGGTTTTTTCGGTGATGTTCTGCTTCAGGTCAGTGCCGTTCTGGCTGGTCAGGTCGAGCGTAAATACATCGGTTTTTTCACAGATTTCGTCACAATCGTATACCACATATTCATACTCGAATGATGATGGGTTCGCATCGAAATCGCTTCCTGTGAAGCTAAGTTTCTTCACCTGGCTGCCATCTCTATCGATGAGCAGGCCATTCTGGCAACGAAGCTCAAATTCAGTAAGGTTGTTATTTGGGTTTTCACCCATAGGGGTGTTGTCTTTTTCGGTTTCAATTTCCACAATTTTCACCCAGCCCCTTTTCTCTCCATCGGCTTTCATCGGGACTTCATCCGATTGATTTTTAGGCCGGAAAGTAATGGCGGCACCAACGATTTTTGTTTGCTGTTTCAGCATGTCTGCCAGCTCCTCTCCCGAAAACAGCTGCCCAATAAAGTCGGTCCAGGTGCGGTCGACCATTTCAGCAATTTCCGGCGATCCGGTAACGGTGTAGTTGGCTTCTATTTCCTTGTCGATGATGGTTCGCATCGAACCCGGGTCGATCACCTTAACATACACCGAAAATGATTCTGATGCAAAGGCTTCGTCGCCTTCGCAAGGGTCGCAATCACGGATCAGAAAGGCCTTAAACTCGAGGATGAAGTTTGTAGCGCCACCACTTTCCTGGGTTTTCACCTTCACCAATTCTGTCGACAACAAAGATGCAATGCTTTCGGCATTTTCCTGATAACGTCTGTTGAAGGCTTCGGAATAACCAGCCACGGCATGGTTTCCCTGTTGCGGCAGCAGGCTTGTGTTTTTGATGGTCACAATGGGTTTGGCGGTTTTCTGCGCGTACAGCGAAATGCCCGACAGAAGCACCATCACCAGAGCAATAAGTTTAATCGTTTTATGCATGGTCTTTGAAATTAATCTTGATCTGATTGCAAACATGGCCCTTCCTTCACTTTTCTAACACATGAAGGAAACCTTGAATTTCGAGGCTTATATTTTCACAAATTCGACCCTTCTGTTCTGTGCTTTTCCTTCGGGGATTTCGTTTCCTGTCATGGGTTTGCTTTCGCCCCATCCCTTGCTGCTCAGACGTTCCGCAGCAATGCCCAGGCTAATCATCTTGTCGCGGATGGCTTTAGCACGTGCTTCGGAAAGTTTCTGATTCAAGGCATTATCGCCATCGCTGTCGGTGTGGCCTTCAACAGAAAACTTCAGCTCAGGATGGTCTTTCATCATCTGCACTACGTAATTGATGGTCCCCATCGACTCGGGTCTGATGCTGGCTTTGTTCACATCGAACTTAATTCCGGTGGTGACAAACTTACCATCGACAAGAAATTTATCATACAGTGGAACAGCTCCTTTGGCGATGCGCACATTTTTGATATAGGCCTTTTTCGTTCCGCTGGTGTTGTGTGCTGTTAACATCACTCCTGTTGGGTTGAAGTCGCAGTTGGGCACATTGAGTAGCCGCGTATCATCGAGGTAGCCTTTTAAGGCCCTTTTGTTGAAAGATACTGCCACATGACGCCAGCCGGCTACAGGTTTCAGCACATTCTGTCCAGGATACTTGTCGCCCATCTGGTAGTATTCGAGGTGGTTAAATTCGATCTTGATGGGTTTCGATGGGGTCATTACCTTTTGCTGGTTTTTGGCGTCATATAAAAAAAGGTGATAGGTGGCATTTTCAGCCGTCACGCCATTGAACCAGGCATCAAATTCAACTGTAAATTCTTCCGGGAGGTAATCTTCTGTACGGTTTGTCAGCAGCGGCATGATGGCATCGGGCGCGTTGGCGTTGGTTTTCCGGAAATAAACGACCATATCGGTGCCCAACTCAGCCATTTCAACAACCCCCTTGGTGATGTCCCAACGCGATGGAAACTCCCCGTTTTTCTCACCCATAAAATCATCTTCAAAAATGATTTCGGTTCCAGGGACAAAATCGTACTTTGCCCAGCTCAGGGTGGGCGCCTGGCTAAGCTGCTCCTTCATGCCGGTTTCTCCCTTGGCTGAAGGTGTTTCACTGCCGGTTTGCTCTTCGGCGGTTTTGTCCGTTGCGTTGGTATTGTCGGTGGCTGATGTATTGCCTTCTTCCTTTTCCTCACCTTCTTTTGCGGCTTCCTTTGCAGCTTCACCAATACTTTCTTCGGTTTTATCAAGGGTCTTGTCCACTCCCTTGTCGATGTGCTTACCGATGCGGTTTTCCACATTGCGTTCAGCCTTTTTCGTGCTTTTCTTCAGCACCTTGTTCACATTAATCTGGGCCAGCGACACCTGGGCGAGCAGCATTAAAACGGACAGTAAATAAAGGATCTTTTTCATGCGTTTTGGGTTCATTTGGTTTAACTTAAGATGCGTTATATTGTTTATTATCAATATTTATCAGAGATAATCTGCTATTGCTTCAGATTGCTGTGATCGTTGGATTTGCATACAATGTGCTGATGAAGTCGTATAAGACTTCGTTAGGTTTTGGTTTGATGCGTTGGTGAGAGAGTGCCGGTTCCGGAAGTTATGGCGTATGCCTTAAAGGAGGCAGGCAGCCATGCGGGAGCTTGAGTGATGATCAATGCAGTGTTGTTTAAGTTCCTGATAGTATACCAATTAACTCGAAATCATTGTTTCCGCTTCTGGTTGGAGCGGGCCGGAACAATGCACCAGGGAACAAAACAGGTTTTGGTCGACAACACAAATGGAACATCGGCAATGCTTGCCCACGCTAAGGTTGGTGCTTTGCCTGGGCAAATTTCCGACCTTTTCCCATCCGGACAACAAGCTTGCAGCAAAATTTAAGCCTGAACATGTAATTTAGAGCGGGTATAAATTACTTGAAGCAAAGCAGGGTGTTAATGCAAATTGGTTTCGGAAATTACCAGGTGCCGGAGATTATTGCGCCAGAGTTATAAATCAAAAAACAACATGCTTATATGCTGATATTTAAGATAATAATGACCAGGGAGCTTGTTTGCCTCTTATTGTAATCAGGTCACTGCGGAGGTGAAGCCTTTGAACAACCTCCATTAAATAATGCTGAGGTAATGATGATGCGCCAAAAAAAACAGCAATACCACTTGAATCAGACAGGTGATCGATGTGTATTTGTGTTTCAATCACAACCATCCCCCTGTCAGGGGAGGCTTAAGCCGCCAGCCCTGTTTCCGTAGTTGGACAGCTTAGCCAATTTTGTTCCAATTTGTTTCCGTCATGTACTTCTGACCAATCGCATGTCAATGATCAGGTTTTGCTGATGGCATCCGGTGTTAACGAAGAATCGTTACAGTTACTATGCATTCACCCGGAGAGAAACAAGCCCTAAAAACATGAAAAGGCCTATCATACAATTAATTTTATTAGCAGTCCTGACGCATGGGCTGCTGTATGCACAATCCACCCTCCCTTACCAGGGAACTGAAATCTGTGATCAAAATGGAAAGAAAATCTCCTTTAGCAGCTTGTTTGACGAACACCAGCCGCTAATAGTGTTTTTCTGGAACTCTGCCGAGGGCCGTTCCTGCCAGACCGTGCTCGATCTTTGCGAACTATCTCAGGATCATTTGCATATTCCCGGACCAAGGCTCGTCACCATTGTCATGGACAACGAAATCAACACCCAAATGGTGAAACCCCTCGTTGCCGGCAAAGGCATCGACCTGGCTGTTTACACCGACCACAATGGCAGCGCACGCAGGCAGTTTGGCATCACACGGCTCCCTTTCCTGGTAGCCTTTGATGCCAATGGCAAGATCCTGTGGAAACAGTCCTGCACGCCTGAAACCGACGTCAAAATGGTTTGCGAAAAAGTACAACTGCTTTTTCACTGAGCCCAACTTTCACTATAACAAAGCATAAAAAAAACCGGCTCCCATTGCCTGGGAGCCGGTTGTGCAGTCCGCCGCTGTGATTACGACACGGCAATCTCTCTGTTGACAGCCACCTTGGCATCTTCGCGTTTTGGCAGGCTCACAGCCAGGATTCCGTCTTTGTAGTCGGCCTTGATCTTGTCGAGGTCGATGGTCTTTGGCAGGGTGAACGAACGGCTGAAGGCGCTGTAGTAAAACTCCTTGCGTGTGTACTTGTCGTTGCTTTCATCGTTTTCGCTCTTCTGTTCCGACGAAATGGTCAACACATTGGAGTCGAGTTTGATCCTGAAATCTTCTTTTTTCATGCCGGGTGCGGCCAGATCGAGGATAAATCCATTTTCGTTTTCACGAATGTTTACGGAGGGTACCATGCCCCTTGTTTCGGCATTGCGGATGAATAAATTCCGGTCGAAGTCTTCCATCAATTCCGAAAGTAAATTCACCGGGTGCTGATTAAATCTGATTAAGTTCATTGTTGTATCTCCTATCTTTTAAGTGAATGAAATTGTTAATGTTTACACCCGACACCAGTCAAATTGTGTTCCAATGCAAAAAAACATTAATTTTTATGCCACATTGGCACTTTCGTAAAAAAATAGCATGTCATATTGTCAGGCTAGCCAATTTTAAGAGTTTCTTAACAAATTAATTATCAATATTTTATTGCATAATAGCCCGGGTGCTTTACATCTGCCTAATTTTGCAGTAATTTTATTCGCTCATGGAAGATTACAGGAAATCATTGCGGCCAGGTAAAATCATTTACCCCATATTACTTGGGTTGGGTGTGGCCTTCTGGATGCTTTACAGCAACTTCAAGCCTGAGGCGTTTTCCTTTTTCCGCTGGACCTGGCAGGCTGCCCTATGGATGTTCGTGGCCCTGCTCATGATGGGGATGCGCGACATTGCTTACGCATTCCGGCTGCGAACCCTCACTGATGGAAATTTCAGCCTGCGACGCTCGTTTCAGGTGATCATGCTTTGGGAGTTCAGTTCCGCCATTTCGCCTTCGGTGGTAGGCGGCACCGGCCCGGCCATCTTTTTCCTGTATAAGGAAGGACTCAACTCGGGCAAGAGTACAGCCGTGGTGCTTACCTCGATCTTTCTCGATGAGGCATTCTTCATCCTCATGGTTCCCATACTGTATCTTATTTTTGGCACGCGTGTCTTCCCGGCCGAGGGCCTGCCTTTTGCCACAGGAGTGAAGCATATGCTGTTCATTGGTTATACGGTAATCCTTGTTTACACATTGCTGCTGGCTTATACGCTGTTTTTTAAACCCAGCTTTTTCAAATGGCTGCTTTCGTTCATTTTTCTCATCCCTTTTCTGCGCAAATGGCGGATGCGGGCACGCAAGTTATCGAACCAGCTGATCATCACTGCACACCAACTCAAGGGCAAGACACCGGCTTACTGGATTAAGGCATCGGTAGCCACAGTGCTTTCATGGACAGGCCGTTACTGGGTGGTCAATTTTATGTTTATGGCCTTTTTCTTCGAGAAACTGAGCTTTTCCGACCATTTGCTTGTGTATGCCAGACAACTCACCATGTGGATCATTTTGCTTGTGACACCCACACCCGGTGGCAGCGGAGTGGCGGAGTTTATCTTCACCGATTTTCTGGGCGACCTGATTCCCAACCTGGCCTGGGCAGTGCCATTGGCCCTGTTATGGCGGCTCATCAGCTATTACCCCTACCTCTTTATTGGCGCCATCATCCTTCCGGGATGGCTGAAGAAGGTGTACAAAAAGCCACCAGTTTACAAGGTCATCGAATAAGGTATTCTTCTCTTCTGTTATCCGCAGTGGAAATAACGGGTAACCAGGTCAAGAATTTTCACCTCATCATGGCCCAGCTCACTCCTCAGGTTCTTGTCGTTGTAACGGCTCAAATATTCCACCAGGAAATCGATCAGGCTTTCAGGGAAGACCGCCTTAGCGGTATATAGCGCCTTGTGCTGGCGGAGTGCTTCAGCCGATTCGACACAGCAGGAAGGAAGCTGTTCAAGCTCACTTTGCTTGTTCTTGTTGGCTTCATCAAAAATATTCACATCCACATAGGTCTTTTCGGCGAAGGCAAGCGGGTTTTTCATTTCAAATCCATACCGTGCTGCCACAGTGAGGCCGGCCATCAGCAGGTAAATATCGGCTGATCCATCGGGAGCCCGGAATTCGACAGTTTGTTTCTGGCTGAAATCGAGTTTCACTGGCTTTTCGTTCGGGTTGGCGTCGGCGATCATGTCTTTGGCAGTCGACCATCCCAACGGAACGCGCACCAGCACCGACCTGTTCCTGTCGCCCCAGCAAATGTTTGTGGGCGCTTCCTGGTGAGGCACCAGCCTGAAATAAGATGTTGGGTTGGTATTTCCAAAAGCCGTTAATGAAGCTGCCAGGCTCAGGTATCCGGCAATGGCTTTGCGGGCTTCTTCGCTGAGCTGCCCGTTTTTCATCATCACGCTCTTTCCGTTTTTCATCAGTCGGGTATGGATGTGCATGCCACTACCAGCCTTGCCCACGGTGATCTTGGGTGCAAAGGTGATGGTTACGCCGTAGCGATAAGCCAGTTTCCGCATGATCCACTTGGCAATCACCAGCTGGTCGGCGGCATCTTCCACATTGGTAGGCAGGAATTCGATTTCGTTTTGCTCATATAGTTTTCCACCCATGGTGAAATTGCCCACCTCGGAATGCCCGTATTTGATCTGGCCGCCACTCTGTGCGATCAGTTGCATGGCTTCGCGCCTGTATTCGCTCCATTTGTTGAAGGGCGATGATTCATGATATCCTTTCTGGTTCACCGCCGGATAAAGGTCGAGGTCGTCGCTGATGATGTAATATTCGAGCTCGCCCATGGTTTCGAATACCAAACCGGTAGTCTCCTGCATTTGTTGATGGGCTTTTTTCAAAATGTATTCCGGCGAACTTTCCCACGGATTGCCATGCCTGTCGTAAAACGAGCAGAGCAGGTCGAGTGTGGGCACTTCGGAAAACGGATTCAGAAAGGCAGTGCGGTATTTGGGAATCACATACAGGTCGCTCGATCCTGATTCAACGAACGGAAACAGGCTTGATCCATCGACACGTTCACCGGCCGACAACACCATTTCGAGGTGGTCAAGGCTGTTGATGATGAAGTTCAGGGTTTTTAACCTGCCGTCCCAGCCAACATACCTGAAATTGATCATCTCGATGTCATTGTCTTCGATGTAGCGCATCAGGTCGGCACGGGTAAATTCCGAAGCGGGCTTGTTCAGGTATTGAACCAAGGGGTTCGGATTCATGGCAGTGAACTCATTCATGGAGTAACTATTTTAACGGTTTTTAAGTCTTTAATTTGCTGCAAACATAGTGAAAATGGGCAAATCCGTGAGGCTGTCGACTGGCTTCAATTAAATTTATAACGGTTATAAATAGCAGAAAAACTGTACATTTGCCAACTTTTACGATACACCTTTGCATATGATAAGCAGTGAATTTATTTTTTTCGGTTCGTTTCTTGTCTTTATCGCGCTGATTCTTGCCCTCGACCTGGGTGTGTTTCACAAAAGCGCACACACAGTCGGGTTTAGGGAGGCGGTTGGCTGGACCATTGTCTGGATCGGTCTGGGACTATCATTCTACTTTTTCCTGCTACAATTCGGTCACCTGGTGCACGATCCGAAAGATCCGGAAGCACTGAAACACCTCATCACCAAATTCCGCCATCCGATTCATCCCGACTATGGCAATTTTGATGCTGCATTGCGCACCTATCGCCAGAATCTAGGCCTGGAATACCTCACCGGTTACCTCATCGAAAAGGCACTTTCAGTCGACAATATTTTTGTTATCTATCTGATATTTATTACCTTCAGTGTAAATACCCGCTACTACCATAAGGTGCTTTTCTGGGGGATTCTCGGCGCCATCGTGATGCGTTTTGTATTTATTTTCCTTAGTTCGGCCCTCATTCAGGAATTTTCATGGGTGCTTTATCTCTTCGGTTTATTGCTGATTTATACCGGCATTCACATGTTTATGAGCCGCAACAAAGCGGAAAAAATCGATAAGGAAAAGCATCCTGTTGTGCGCTTTGCATCGCGCCTGCTTCCTTTGGATGCCAGTTATGAAGGGGGACGGTTTTTTGTGAAGAAAAATGGCAAGCGGTTTATGACCACGCTGTTCCTCACCTTGCTGGTGATCGAATTCAGTGATGTGGTGTTTGCGGTCGACTCAGTGCCGGCAATCTTTTCGGTGACAAAAGATCCATACATTGTGTTCTTTTCCAACATTTTTGCCATCCTTGGACTGCGTTCGCTCTTCTTCGTTATCAGTCAGATCATCCATATGTTTTATTACCTCAAACATGGTTTGTCGATCCTGCTGGTGTTTATCGGCAGTAAAATGATGGTACATGAATGGCTCGACGATCTTGGTTTCACCACCAACCATTCGTTGCTGATTGTGGCAGGCATCATTGCGGTGAGTATATTGCTGTCGGTGGCGCGCAATCACCGCCTGAAAAAGGTTGGCAAAGCCACTTCTTAAGGCCACGATCGTGCTGCTTGGTAAGTCTATTTCTCTTCCTGCTTCCCGAAGTACTTTTCGAGCAACCCGGTAGCGGCCTGGTAGGCGCTGATGATGTTTTCGGTGATCAGCTGTTCGAGCGCCGGCAACGACTCATTCACACTGCGGTCAGCAAAAAAATGCGCCTTCAGCTGAATATCAATGTAGTCATACATCACCTGAACAGCCTGGCTGAGGCGCTTTTTGGCCAGATAGCCATTCCGTTCTGTTTTGGCGATGTAATCGGTGACCATTTTCCAAACACCATCGATATTGACGTTGGTGAGTGCCGAGCATGTTGTCACGACAGGACTCACGCCTGAGGCAGGTTGCGGAAACAGGTGAAGGGCCATCTCGCACTCCGACCGCGCTTTTGCTGCCCTGATCAGGTTGTCGCCATCAGCCTTGTTGATGGCAATGCCATCGGCCATCTCCATGATACCCCTTTTGATTCCCTGCAGCTCGTCGCCGGCGCCGCTGATCATGAGCAGCAGAAAAAAGTCGACCATGGAATGCACGGCTGTTTCCGATTGGCCCACACCAACAGTTTCAACAATCACGGTATCGAAACCGGCTGCTTCGCACAGCACAATCGTTTCGCGGGTTTTCCTGGCCACACCTCCAAGTGTGCCGGCCGAAGCTGATGGCCTGATATAGGCGGCGGGCTGGTTGGCCAGTTGTTCCATCCGGGTTTTATCGCCCAAAATGCTGCCTTTCGAACGTTGGCTGCTGGGGTCGATGGCGAGCACGGCCACCTTTTTTCCCTGATTGATCAGGAACATGCCAAGTGCCTCAATAAAGGTGCTTTTACCGGCACCCGGGACTCCGGTTATTCCCAAACGAATGGCTTTCCCTGAAAAAGGCAGACAGGCAGTAATCACCTCCTGTGCCAGCTGCTGATGTGCAGGCAAGGCGCTTTCTACAAGCGTGATGGCTTTGCTTAGCAACACAATATCACCATTTTGAATACCCTTAATATATGTTTCAGCGGGCAAAAGATTCTGTTTTAATGCCTTCAGTCGCTCAACAGCATGTACATTGACCATTTCAGGTGTCTCGATTCCTTCATTTACCCTAAGCGCACTTTCTGTTTTCTTCTTTTCCATTATCGGCTGATTGAGTGCATAAAATTAGCATTTTGTTGGCGTGTTATTGGGATGAGGGTTTTATTGCCTAATAAGCAAGGCATTTGCTCACAACACAAAACGATGCAGTTTTAATCACACAAAGGTATATCCCGCTGCCATTAGCTGGTTTTTGCCATGTCCAGCTATTTCTCCCCGGAGCCAGGCTGCCAAGGTCAACAGATTCAACCAGGCTGCCAATTTGATTATACCATTCAATTTGTACATTTTCGCCTGATTGCAACTCGAAAGCAATAGTAATTTCGTTGTTAAACGGATTTGGGTATGCCGGCAGCAGTTTCACAGGCGCTTGCGTGTTTGTTTCGGGTAGGTGATCAGGAAGCCCGATCATGTGATAAGAAACCGCGAAAAGCCCTGCAGTATTTGCCGGAACCGTAAGCAACCTGCTAATTGCATTATAATTGGTGTACATCTGATTATTATGTTTCACTGAAGCAATTTGCAACTTCTCAAAGTCAACGGCCAATGGATTCATGCTCAATACCCGTTCATATGGTGCTGATTTATAATCATAGTAAAGCGTAGCTGTATCGCGCTGAAGCACCAGCTTAGCATACAAATAGGAATAATAAGCTGTTTCGATAGAGTGGTAAGCTGCCTTCCCCTGGCTGCCCTTGTTTTCGTCCCAATAGCCTCCGCTGTAATATACGCGGCCACCCTCACGCGCTCTGTCGGCATACACTTCGCCATATTGGTCATCAACAAAATAGCGCATAAAGAAATCAAGGCTTTCGTCGGCCATTTTCAGGTATTTTACCTCACGCGTGGTCTCCCAAAGCAAAAGGCCTGAGGTGATTGCCTGCTCCACCTGCCACCAGGCTTTTGCAGTGTCGTAAGCTCCATACATATACATATCGCCTGTGAAACGGTCATAATCCTTATAAGGTCCGCCATATGTGTGGTCGTATCCCTTAGCGAGTACATGGTCGACCAACATCTTTGCTGCCTCCAGTGTTTCCTGGTCGCCGGTCATTTTGTAGATACGGTTTAGACACCAGGCTGTTTTTAACACATGGCCAATGATTGTTCGGCGCTCAGCAGTCTTTTCAATCCAGTTGCTATTGTACATTTCAGCAAAGCCAATGCCGGAGGGGACCATGGTAGGAATCATTTTTGTAAGTACATTGTCACGCAATGACAGCAACCGATTATGGTAATTTTCACTGCCGGTTAACAACCACAAATTCCACAGATGTGTGGTGATTGCATCAACAGTTGCATTGAAACTCTTGCCATTTCCATTCTGTCCGTTTCTGTCAGCCACATCAAAATATCCAAACAAGCTGTCGCGGTCGTCCCATAAGGCACTTTCAACAAACGCGAGTCCGTTGTCAATCGTTTGTTTTCCAAGCGTGTCCTGCGTTGCTTCCCAATAAGCCATCAAGCCCAACAGGGCATAATGCTGATCAAACGCTTTTTTCGAACCAAGGTAAGGATTACTGCCATTGCGGTTTGAGGTGGCATACCATCCTCCATAAGTATTGTCCCACAAATGGTTGGACATGAAATCGAGGGCTGTTTTGGCATATGCCAAATAGGCAGTGTCGCCGGTGAGCATAAAGGCCTTACTGAAACCGTAAGCGTTTCTTGACAGCGAAACCAACCCTTTTTTATTTGTATTAAGCACATTGCCTGAACGGTCAATATCCATGAAATAGCCACCATATTGCAGGTCCTTGGTTTGTGACCAGAAACCGGCGCAATCTTTAACATAGTCGATTAACAGACCAGGCTCATTCAGGTACTGGCAATTTGTGTTATACTGGGCCAGCATGGGAAAACCTATACCGAATTGAAGGACGAAGAAAAGCAGAAATTTTTTCATGGACTTAGATGTAATATGCAAAATAACACAAAATCAGGGAAAGTGATCCTGTGTAGCATTAGTGGAAGAAACAAAGTTCGATTCCGCATCTATGAATTATCCCCCAATTTGTTGATCAATGTTCCAAAAAGGTTTACTTTTGCAGCCTTAAATCTCTCCGTAGCTCAGTTGGTAGAGCAGCTGACTCTTAATCAGCGGGCCACAGGTTCGAGTCCTGTCGGGGAGACCACTAAAAGGTTCTGTTTTCACAGGGCCTTTTTTTTATTTCTTCTATGCAACTGATTCACTAAACTTTGCCTGTTAAATGGATTTTTCCACCGAATAACACATACCAGGATGCATTTTTTGTCAAATGTTTGAAATTTACAGGATTAATGCATTAAATTTTTTAGGGACCATTTTGCGTGCTGATGCTTAGGATTTTTCGTTCCTGGAAATTAAGGAAGCATAGGTCATATAAATCTCAACTATTTCATTTTATGTACTTTAAACTGGCTTTAACCTACAAAACCATTTCGCTGAAAAGCTTTTCCTGAAGCAAAGAAAACAAGCTCAACACCATAGTAAAAGCAAGATGGATGTGATATTTTTTTCTGAAAAACAGTTATTTACGGAAAAATATTGATTTGGTATATGAAAAGTACTATCTTTGTTGCGGTTTAATTCTATTCCTTTTCACAAAGAAAAGTTGATCTGATGTGTAATTGTTAGCTCACCCTTCTAATTATCAATTGATTTTACTGCCTTTTTGAAAAGCATCATGTACAATTTATTTTTTATCAAATGAACATTTTTGTTGCAAAACTGAACTTCAAGACCACCAGCGAAGACCTGTTGGCACTTTTCGAACAATTTGGCGAAGTTTCTTCAGCCAAAGTCATCGTTGACAATATGACGAACAGATCCAAAGGATTTGGATTCGTTGAAATGCCCGACGAAACCCAGGCAAATGCGGCCATTAACGCATTGAACGAATCAACTGTCGATGGCAGGACAATCGTTGTGAACAAAGCCCGTCCAAAAACTGAAAACAACAGTGGCGGATACCGCAATCGTTACTAAGATACTCCGAGTACTAAAGTATAACGTGAAGAGGCCTTCCAACAGGGGGCCTCTTTTTTTTGTGCCCGGCTGATTGCTTAAATGCCTGCTGGGGGCAACTGCCATGCATCCTTGATCACAAGCCAGGTAACATATGCACCATACATCAACAGAAAAATGATCCCCTGCCAGCGTTTTAGCAAACGCTTCTCCCCGATAAACAGAAATACGAACAATAACAGGCTCGACAGGATGATTACAAGTAAATCGCTGTTGTTCGACTGCAAAAAAGACAAAGGCTTAATAACGGCACTTGCACCGAGCACGAAAAAGATGTTGAAAATATTTGAACCAACAACATTACCAATGGCGATATCGGCGTTTTTACGGTAAGCAGCCACAGCCGATGTAGCAAGTTCGGGAAGCGAGGTACCCACAGCCACAACGGTAAGTCCGATTAGCGACTCACTCACGTTGAATAACTTAGCAATGCCGATTGCGCCATCAACAATCCATTTTCCGCCAAGTACAAGTCCGGTCAATCCCAGCAGGATAAACAATATTGATTTCGTCATGCCCATTTCGCTGATGTTGCTTTCACTCATTTCTTCATTGGATTGTTTCGAAACTGCAACTATATACACCATAAAGATGCTGAAAAATCCGAGCAGGATGAAGCCGTCGCTGCGGGTGATTTCGGAGTGGTGCGCCTGATCAATCAACATATCGTTGGCCACGAGAAACAAGACGACTGCTGCCAGGAGGCTGAATGGAATTTCTTTCCATTTCGTTTGTGACTGCACCTTCAACGGATAAATTGCAGCGGCAATACCAAGAATAAGCAAGACGTTGGCAATATTGCTTCCAACCACATTTCCAATGGCAATTTGTGTATTTCCCTGAAAGCTGGCAATAAGATTCACAAACAACTCCGGTGTTGATGTGCCAAAGGCAACAACAGTTAGTCCGATCACAAGGCCTGAGATGTGAAACCGGCGCGCAACCGATGAAGCGCCTGCAACGAGCAGGTCGGCGCCCTTGATGAGGGCTACAAAGCCAATGACAAAGAGGATGTAGGTGAGCATGGTCTGTTAATTTGCTATTATTCCATGCCTAAACAGCAAATAGCCTCATTCTGTTCGAATCGTCAGGGCCTGAAAGTCACATTTTCTGATCAGCACACTAATACAGACCTCAGTTTATTTTATCCGGGATGCTGTTTTTGATCTCTTTGGCTGTTTCTTCATAGGCCTTGATGGCTGCCCGCTCAAAATCGGCTCCTCCTCCTTTGATGGAACTCATGCTTTTTTTGAAGGTTTCGCGTCCTGAGGCCATATCAACAACTGAAACGGTGGCATCCACAAAGGAAAAGTAAATCCCCTGCATATTGCTGCCATTGCGTGCCTTGGCCACGATGTTTACCATCAGGTCGGCTGTGGCCTGGTCCTCAGTAAAAGCAAATCCCTTTGCAGCCAGCACATCCTTGAGCACAGGCTCCAGGATGTTCACATCGAGTGGATTGTTATAGTGCATCTTTTCGCTGCTTTTGACACACACTGTCAGTGGAGCCACCTTAATGAGAAAACGGGCTGGTGTAACCGGCCATGTCGATTCCACCTGGCGCAGGAAGGCCGATTTGGGTTCGAGAGAAGCATAGGCCGCTACATCGAGCTGGGCCATGACAACCAACGTCTGCCGTGAAGCACTCAGTTGCTTCAGCAAGCCATCGGCAATACCTTGAGCGTTGGTAGTTGCATGTCCGACCTCGGTACCATCGAGCTTATAAGTTACAGGAGCATTGGCCAGGGGAGCACCGTCGAGGGTTACTTTTACACTCAGGGCTTTTGCCAGTGGCCGTCCGGCACGGCCTTCATGGCCATCGTTCAACGCAACAATTTTTATTTGTTTCAGCTGGTTGATTTTCACGAAGTTCTCAGGCACCCAGTTGATTTTATTTTCCCTGATCCACGACAGCGGCAGGCTCACCTCGGCGGCAGCCAGCGCACTGCCATTGCGGCGTACAACAGCGTTGGCCTTGAGCAGCTCGCCTTCTTTCCAATAGGTGCCATCGGCCACAACAGCTGTTGATGCAGCGGTTTTACTGCCTGCAATCACCTGATAATTGCCGGCTTTCACTAGGCTACGCGACAAGGCTTCATTAAACCGGTTGGAAAACTCACTTTTCAATCCGGAGGATTCGAAGGTAAGCGGATTGAGGGTGAGGGGTTCCTTGATGTCGCCCAGCTGCAAAAACAAGCCATAGGCCATGAAATAGGACAGCTCATCGATATTGGCCCTCGGGCTTTGCTGCAAGGCTGTTATGCCATTTTTCACCTTCAGCATCAGCCCGTTGCCCCTGTCGAAACGGAGTTCATTTTCAGACTTCAGCCCCAGGGCTATCAGGATAAACTGGGCCTCCTCGAGTTGGGTGAAAGAAGGCATGGTTTCGTAATAGCTTTTCAGGGCCAGTCCCTTGTCGCCTTTTTGCTGGTAGTTTTCGGCTTCGGTTAGCTTGTTATCAATTTTACCTATCAGGTTATCCACCGAGTTGCGGTAATAGTAAATCAGTTCCGATTTTTTTACCCAGGCGATGGCATAGGCTTCCTGTTTTTTCTTGTCGTGGTACCTTTCGGTGCGCAAACCGGCAATGTCGGCTTTCGACAGCGAGACGCTCCTTGTTTTGAAGGCTTCGGTGCTTTTCTGGTCCATATTGGCAATCATGAGGTCAGTGGTGGCCTCTATGTTGACCTGAATTTGCTGAATCAGTCCCGCCCTTGCCTGCTCTTCATATTTATCGAGGATTTCCTTTGGGTCGTCATCGGCTTTGCTGACTCCCGAAATAAACGACACAAAATAATCGGAGTCGGGCCTGTTGGCTGTGCGCCAGGCATAGTCGGTCCACAATGGCTTCTGGGCCGATGCAGTCCCTGCAAAGCCGGCTAGCAGAAGCAGCCCCAACGAAATTGTAATAATTCTTTTCACTTGCGTAAATTTAGTTTACATCAGACCTGTGCACAAAGCCTTCTTTGCCGTCGGGCAGCTTAATGCGAAACCATTCGCCTTTTTGTTCGATCATCGGAAATTCGAGGCCACCAGGCACCCTGGCAATGACTTTTCCGTTCTTCACCGGAAGGTCCCTGACCTCAACGCGGTCGGAGCTTTTCCCTTTGATCTTGATGCGTTTTGCCATCAGGTCAGCAGTGGATGCATTGAATTCGTATTTCTGCAACGGCCGGCCAATACTTTCGAGGAAGCCGGCGATGGCAACACCCGATTTGGCCCGGTGCAGTCCATCAGTGTACAAGGTGTTTGCAGGTTCAAGGTTCGAAGCAATGGTGTAATATTCCAATGCCTCGTCGAAAGAACCGACCATTTCGTACAAAGCTGCCAGGTTATAGGCCGCCTTGGGGTTGTAGGAGTCAGCCTCATAAATGGCATAAAACAGTGGCAAAGCCCTGTCGATGTTGCCATTTTCGATAAAATTTGAAGCTTCATCAGCCTGTTTCTTCAGTTCTTTCAGCTTGATCCGTTCCAGATCGTAGCGCATCAGCTGGAAGCCGGGTGTGAAGTAATCCACAAAAGTGCGGGCACTTTTTTTCAGGCAGCTGTTGAGCAACTGTTCCTCTGTAGCAATGCTTGATTTTTCCTCATCGCATTTTTTGTCCTGTGACGACACCCGCGAAGTCTCAGTGCCAATAATGATGGCTGTTTCGACACTGATAATCTTGAGGCTGGCCTGAACAGTCACTGACCTGACATGGCAATATGTTGTTTTACTTTTTCCGTCGAAACCAACATAGTTTGAACTGGGATATTCGTTTTTCACGTCGTATTCCACATCACCAATCAGGATGACATCGAGGCCAAGGAGCTTTCCTACCTGAGCTGCAGTATTTTCATCGATGAGGCCCGAAAGTCCGATGCGCTGTTCCTTTAGCACCTGTTCAATCTGGCTGCGTTCGACAACAGTGTACATATCGGTTTTAAACCCCTTGATGTAGGTAACTCCTTCAACTTTCTTTCCCATGCCCATGAAACCTGATTTCAGGTCTTCGATACCGCGCGACTCGCTGAGCAAATCAGCGATGATGTAATCGCTGAGCACACTACCAGCCCTTCGGTTTCCGGTAAAATCGAGTACGCCTATTTTCCTGACGTTATCGTACTGTTTCACGGGAGCTTTGATCACAAAACAATCGACACGCTGCGCGCGGATTTCCTGTCGTAGCAGCAATCCGGTGACAAGCATAAAGCATGTCAATAAACTGATGGTTAATTTCTTTTTCATATGACAGTTGTTAGTGGGTTGTGTATTAGTTCGACATCCATTCCCGGTAAGCACCCATTCTTTTACTCACCCTTTCCACATAGTCTTTTGTTTCCTGATATGGCAGGTAGGCCCGCAAGTGAGTATATACCTGATCGGAAGTCATGCTGTTGATCTTGGGAATGGCATTGCCCAATTTGGTTGTTCCGATGAAGGCCCGGCTTACATTTCCCGCTCCGGTGTTGTATGCTGCGATGGCACAAAAAAGCCTGCTTACGGGATCATTTACCTTGCCGAAACTTTTTTCGAGCAGCATATGCAGGTAGGCTGATCCAAGCTCGATGTTGTTTTTTGCTTCGTACAAGTAGTTTTCGCTGAGCATTTTGTCCTCGCCATACACAAAATGATAGGCATCGCGTCCTGCATAACGGGGCACGATCTGCATCAGTCCGAATGCCGGCACAGCAGAACGGGCTTTTGGGTTGAAATAGGATTCGGTATGCATGATGGCAAAAATGAGCTCCGGGTCAAGCGCGTATTGCCGTGCATAGGCCAAAATAAACTCATAGAACTTCTCGGCCCGTGATTGGATGCTGTTGGGAGCAAGCGGCAGTTTCACCGACACGACAACCCTTTCTTTGCTGTCGGCACCTTTGATGGTGATTTTCTCCACGGGTTTTCGTTCGATCACCTCTTTTGCATATTCGCCTACATTGCTTTCTGTCACCTTTTCGCCATCGGCTATTTCCAGCTGTCCTTTCAGCACCGGTTCGTCAGAAAGGGGCTCCGGCTGCTCAAAATCCATGGTAAAATCCTTTGATTTGCCCTTTGTGGTGGCCAGCTCTTTCACCGCATCGCCCAGCCTGGCCTTCACCAGTTCAGCGTTAGCAGCCTCTTCGGGACTAAGAAGCAGTTCCACGGTGGCTTCCTCAGTTTCAAAATCAACGAGGGTGCGCGTTGTTTGATCGCTGCTATACTCTACCCAGTCTTTTTTGGTGGAGGATTTGAAATTGTCGGTCCCCCATTTTTGCTCAATATCGTTTTTAAACTTATCGAAAGCTTCTTTGCTCGCTTTCTCATAATCGTCCCACTGTTGGTTCACCGCTGCGGTGTACTCCTGAAAGTCCTGGTTCGATTTGTTTTTGAATTGTTCAAACGCATCCTGCGTTACCTGTGCGTTTAGGGTTGTTACAGCTGCTAAAAGCAAAATGATCAGAGCAAGCTTTTTCATCTTAAATTGTGTTGGTCAGCGCATATATTGATACAAACTCCTGTAAATATGATGTTTAGTTCAACATAGTCAGTTTACTCACCTTCTTTCATCTTCAGGCATTGCCTTGTCAAACCATTTTTGTTTTTTACACATCAAGATCCTGTGCATCTGAAACAATGAATTCGAAAATTGTCTTCTCCTGATGAAATATGAAGTCGAAGTTTATTTGCTGAATTTATAGCCGAGCAAAGCATCCAGGGATACCTTTCTAAGTCCCGGTCCTTTTTTAGCCATCACGGTACAATCCCAAACAGGCAGCAAAACAACATCCACTGCCGACACCTTTACCTTGTATTTGCGTTCGAGCATGGTAACAATTTCTACCGGATTGATTTTCTTTCCCAAGCGCCTGAAGTCGTATTGCACCTCATCGCGTTTGCGGCGATCGAACTGTATACGTTCGTCAAAATCCTGAATTTTATGGGGTTCCAGGGATACGAGTGCTTCGAAATTGATGCTGCGCTTGCGCAGCGACAAAATTTCATACGACTTGTAATCGATGTACAGGCTTAGTGGAATTTCAACGATGGTCTTTTTAAAAAATCCCTTTTCCTTGCTGAAAATCATATCAGCCTTAATCAAAGGGTGGTAGTCAAACGCAGCCTGCTGCAATTTTTCCTGTTTGATCAAATTAAAAAATATCCCCCTGAGGAATGGCCTTATCCTGTTGTTCAAGTCACTTTCGAAAAGGCGGTGGTCAGCGATCAAAACGGTCTCTTTGCTGTTTTCACCAGCTTCTGTTTCAGAGGGTGGGTCAGGCACTGGTGTTAACACAGGCTTTTCAGCAAGCGGTGCAAGCTGGTCTTCGTTGGTGATTTCAAGCACAACTGGTGGTATCTCAGTCTTTTGCCTGTTCACGGCATATTTCTCGCGCAATGCTACCGGTATCAAGCCGGGAAGCTGTTCTTCGCTGATGACATCGTGTCTTGTTACAAGCCACCTGACCTGAAACGTGAGCATTTCTTTGTATTCGTCGGGCGAGAGCAGTAAAAACTTCCCTTTGCCCAGCGAAGGAATGCGGTTCATGATATCTGCCGTGCCGGTAGGTGACATGGATTCGAGTCTTGTTTCGATTTTACTCAGGTCCTGTTTTGTTTTCAGGTTTCCAATGAGGTAGGTCGATATCTGGGCAATGGATTTGTAGTCAATATCGCCTGGATTTTGTGTGGCAATCAGGCAGCCAACACCATATTTACGGGCTTGCTTGAATAGAAGCATCAGCGATTCCTTGCAGGCAGGCATTTTCACCGGAGGTAAAAAGGGAGCGATCTCGTCGATGTACAGCACTGCCTGAATGCCGTCCTGCCCGCTTTTCAGCGGGTTACGCAGCATCCAGTTGTACAACATCTGGGTGATGTTGGCCATGAAAAACTCTTTTTCCTTTTGGCTTCCCAGTGTATTCAGGTAAATGACCGATATCCTGGTTTTTCCGTTGTTGGGTTCGTCGAGGCCAAGCAAGGACTCTATCCTTGCCGGATATCCTGTTTCAAAAATCAGCTTGCGCGAACCGAGGGTTAAAAACCGCAGCTTTTTGATGAGCTCACCCAGTGATTTCAGGCTGATAACCGCACCAATGATGTTATTCACTGATTCGGGCAGGTCATTAAGCAGGTCGATCAGGTTATTGAAACTGCCCAGGTGGAACTGTTTGTCGAAACAATACTCAAACACGGCTGTCAGCACCGATTCGGCCGATTTGCCTTCGTCGTTGTCGCTGTCGTAGCCAATCAGTTCTGCCACATTCTTGGCCGTTGCCGAAAAATACCTGAGCCGGTCTTCCGCATCAATTCCCGCCAGGTCATCGAACTGCAAGGGGTTGATTGAAAGGGGCAGGCCCTTTGAACTACCCGGTGTCCAGATCACCACTTCTGCTTTCCCGGCGTATGCATTCCTGATTTCGACCGGAACCGATTTGCCGAGCAGCATGGCATCATCTGTTTCTACATTGATCAAAGAAGCAATGTCGCCCTGCGGGTCGAAAATAATTACAGGGACACCAAATCGGGCTAACTCCTCAATGATTACCTTACAGGCCACAGTCTTACCGCTTCCGGATGCTCCAAAACAGGCAATGTGACGCTGAACAGCCCTCAAACTCAGTTCGACCTTGTCTTCATTATGAAAACCAAGCATCATCTTCTCCATGTGAAAGCTTATAGGTGGTTGGTTTTGTGATACTTAAAAAAAGTAATTCAAAGGTACAAAATAATTATACGTTTTTCCTAAAAAAACCAAATATTTATCTCATTGATCTTAAACTCATTAGATTGGAAACACAATTTAGAAAGATTCTAATTTCGCAGGCCATGAATTGGGCCGATTGAAACAATAACAGATCGTTAGGTGCATGTATTTGTGATCGGATACCTGATACGGGCGGCTATCCGATGGTTTCGATGAGTCCTGATTTTGCGATATAATCTTCAAGAAAATCCGTGAAACTACCGTAGAGTTTTTGTTCGAGCCAGTCGTAAGGCCCAACTTCGTGCCAGGCATCGTAAACCGGGCTATCGGCATAGGGTTCTTCCTGTGCGGCGAATACAAGCAATTCCTGGTTATCGGTGTGACAAAAAGGAACAAAAGCCATGTCCTTTTCCATGAATTTGTATTCGATGCGGTCGTAGTGCTCGCCTATTTCTTCGATACCCAGCAGGTTATTGGCGTTCCAGGCTGCAGATTCTAGCGCATCTGTATCTGTTTTCTTAATTGGTTCAGGGAGCATAAAGCCACCATTATAGAATAACAGAAAGATCCTGTAAGTATCAGGCAAGGGGTGCTTGATGTAATTTTCGAGGGCTGCTATCTGATCAACCGATGCGCCTGCATTGAAATGACAACATCCTGGTTTTTCGCTGATTAACTGAGTAAGTTTTTCAAGTAACATTTCGAGCTTTTCCATATCATCCACTGATCAGTTTAACATATTTCTGGCGTAGCCGGGTCGCGCGTCGCACAACACGCACAAATGACTTCTCAGGTCCGGTACCCCACTCTTTAAGCAGCCCACTGGCCTCGCCGAATTCACCTGCTTCGCGGTGGATTTCGGCCAGCAACAGTCCTGCCTCCCGCTCCGCATACAGGGGTTTCATGCGTTGCAGGTTTTCCTTAAACACCTTGCTGAAACGGGCAAACTCAAGTTGTCCGGGCGATGGCAACACAAGCCGGCGCAGGAAAGTAAGAAAAACACGCAAGCTCCATTGTCTGCGTCCCGGGTAAGCCCTGATGCAGTCGTTTATGGTCCACCACAGCCGGGTCCTGATCCAGGTTTCGCGTTCGGTATTGCTGCAGGCCTGACTATTCAAGGCTTCGGTATAAAAGTTAACGAGTGCTTCCCGGTAGCCTTCCTCGAAGCTGTCAATTCCCGGGGGGCGCCATTCGTCGCGTTCATAAACCCTGACAGCATCTTCCTGAAAATCGTAGGCCGGCACCATATGGACGTCTTCCCTGCAAAAGATAACGCTGCATGCCGGGCATTTGATGAATAGGGGTTCCATGAAATATACGGCTTGATGATCCTGAAACCCATCGCTCCACAACATGGATTCATGCACGGTGTATGAGGTGAGTTCAATGGATGCCATCCATGCCCCACAAGCGGGACACTGAAAAAACTGCTGCAGAAAGGTGGTCATAGGCTTGGGTTATTGATTAACCGGCTACTTTAAATACCAGGCTGTCATGCCTGCTGATTCTTTTGCGCAATGCGGCTACCAGATGGGTGTGACGCGTTTCTTGTCCTGCAAGCGTTTTTGCCTGCATAAAATCACCTTGTTCGCGGTAAAGCTCGATCAGCCTTAACGGGTCAATTACGGCATGCTGTCCGGTGAGTACAATCAGTGCATGCAGGTTTTCCCTGTATTCTGCTTGCATGGCAATAAACTTCTTCCTTGCTTCATGATTGATTTTCAAATTGCTTACCCAAGCCATCAGGCTCAGATTGCCCTTCATAAGCGAAGACAGATCCGATGGAAAAAGATCACGGATCAAGTCGTTGTATGCCCAAAGTAACCACTGCCGCAGGTGAAATACCTTGTCCATTTCAAGGCCAGGCCATTTTCTGAGCAGGCGTTCATAATGCCCGATGAGCGCCAGTTTCCCCTTCAACACATTCAGGTTACAGCCGAAATCGCGCCATGAAGCCCACGAATAGACCAATTGTCCGTTTTCAGCATTCACCAGCTGATGGTATTCAGCCTGCCTGCTTTCGATGTGTTTGGCTTCATCGGCCCAAAAATCGTGTGCGCATGCCGGGCACCGGATTACCTCGCACTCACCAACAAGGCTGATCTCATTCATCGATTTTCCATCAGACCATAATTGCGAATGGTTCAGGGTCTCGCTTACGGGTTTTTTGCCGGCAAGCCAGCTGGCACATTGGGGGCATTGTACCAGATAATCAAGGTATGAGGTCATAAGGATACCGAAAATGAGGCATAAAATTACAATTTTAAACGCTCATCAAAAAAAAACAATCATTCATTGCAAAAAGATGTAACTTTGAGTGTTAAAACCATGCAATCAGTCGGCTTGACTGCCTTTTGTTCCCTAACATTATTGGTGATAATTTTTTTCAATACATACATTTTCAATAAGTTATCAAATTAAAACCAATTGTCATGAAAACGTTTTCAAAAGTATTATGTGTGCTCATTGTTGCCGGACTCTGCCTGGGGACATCAACAGGATTAGTTGCACAAAGTGAAAAGGAACTCAAAAAAGAAGTGAACCAGAAGGCGCTCAAAGAAGCCCGTAAAGAGGCCAAAAAACTCGACAAAGAAGGTTACAAGGTCAATCCCGGCCAAATGCCCTTGGCCAAGCAGCTCGAAGCTTCATGGATGATGCAGTACGAAGTGGATGCGAAAGGAGAGAAAAAATACTATATGGCTGATGCTTCCTCGGTTGGCGAAACCCAGGCTGCTGCAAAACTTCAGGCTTATGAGCTGGCCAAGATCAATATGGTGGGGCAAATCTCCTCAGAAGTTGCCGGACGCGTAAAGAATAATATCGGTAACCAGCAACTATCAACTGATGATGCAGCCTCGATCACCCAGACAATGGGCGAATTTCAATCGAAATACACCCAGAAACTGGGCCGGGTGAAAACAGCCTTTGAAGCATGGCGCATTGTCAACAAAAAAGTTGAGGTGAGGGTTCTGCTGGCCTACAGCACTGAAGAAGCTATGAAGCTTGCAAAGGACCTCATCCGCGAAGACCTGAAGAAGCTGACCACCATGGACGACCAAAAGATATCGAAGGTGTTGCAGTTCTGATATCCGGGTCAAACTGATCCGTTTATTGTTGTGATTTTGATCAAGATTCAAAGGGGCTGGCAATGATGTCAGTTGCCTGAATCAAGGCAGAATCACATCCGGACTAATCCTTCAATTTCGGTTTCAAATAATCTCTACACATGAAAAAGATTCATTCCCTCATCTTTGTGCTGAGCGGACTTATTGCCTGTGTTCCTTTCAGCAGGAGCCATGCACAGTCTTTTGAAGACTTTCAGCAAAAAATTGACAAAGAATACCAGCAATTTGAAGCGGAAACGCAACAACAGTTTGATGCCTTTGTTGACCAGATTGACCGCGAATTTGCTGATTTTTTGAAAAAATCATTTACGGCTTTTGATGTTGAAACAGGAACAGTGAAGCCTTCAGCGCCAAAACCCGAAGAAGTTCCTGGCTATAGTCCGGGTGCTGAAAGGCCAAAAATCAACGAAATCAGCGTGGATGTGCCTATTGGCAAAACCGGCCGTCAGCCGCGATTGCCGAACATCAAAAAGACCGAAAGCGGAGATTTTCAACGGCAAGAGGCTTCGTTCACTTACTTTGGCGCTGCCATCAGGCTGCAATACGACAGCCGGATGAAAACCACCGTGCTGGAAGAAGTCAGCCCCCAGGCCATTAGTGATTACTGGAATACACTGAGCGAAACGAACTACAATTTCCTCGTGAAACAACTTGAAGATTACCGCACACAGCTTAACCTGAACGACTGGGCCTATGTTAAACTGGTCGAGTCCTTTGCTGCCACACTTTATCCATCAGCACCCAGCATGCGCAATATGACCAGCTGGTTTGTGCTCACCCGCTCGCGCTACAAAGCCAAAATTGCCTTCAGTCAAAACAGGGCGTATTTGTTGCTTCCCGCTTTACAGACAATTTATGGCGCCAATTTCCTGGTTTCTGATGGCCTAAAGTATTATATGACAGAGGCCACGCTGGCTACAGTGAACACCTACAAAGGCGATTTCCCTGAGGCTGATATCATTCCTGATCTGACAGCCCCAAATCCGCTGAACCTGCCTGCCGACCCCGCCTATAAGGCGATCAAATTCAATTATAGCGGTAAAGAATATGCCTTCAGGATTCTGTTCAACAAAAACCTGATGAAGTTTTATGAAACCATCCCGATGACAGAACCAACAGTATATTTCAACTCAGCTGCCTGGAGTGGAAGCAAAGATGCTTTTCGCGAAGCCCTTATGCCAATGCTCGAAGGAAAATCAAGCCAGGAGGCTGTGGCATTGTTGCTGGCCATGGTGCAATCAGGTTTTGAATACAAGACCGATGAAGAACAGTTTGGCCGTGAGAAATATATGTTTGCCGACGAATTACTCTATTACCGCTTTTCAGATTGCGAAGACCGTGCAGTATTGTTTTCGTGGCTGGTGAAGGAAATACTGGGCCTGCCAACCGTAGGTCTGGCATTTCAGGGGCATATGGCTTCGGCAGTGTGTTTCGATGGCGAAGTGAGCGGAAGTCATTTCAGCTTCAATGGCTGCGATTATGTAGTAACCGATCCAACTTTCGTCAATGCGCCTGTTGGTTTGCTTATGCCGCAGGTTGTCAACCAAAAGCCAGAAATTATTGCCATCAATGGCAAAGGTGTGCAGGATGTGCAACTCTGGGATTTGGCCCGTAAGGCAGGCGCCTACAAAGCCGACAAGCTCCGCGATGTGGTATTTGATTCATCCGGTAACGGTTATATTTGTGGGTATTTTGTCGGCACTGCTGATTTTGGTTCAATCAAACTGAGCAGTGATCCGGAAGTGAAGACCGGATTTGTAGCTTCTTATGACCGGGCGGGTAAATTGCGCTGGGCCAAAGCCTTCAATGGCTCGTCGGACAACCTGGCCTACAGTCTTTCGTTCAATACAGATGGCGATCTGATGGTAGCAGGTTCGTTCAGGGGACAATTGGGTATTGGCGGCAACACCCTGGAAGCAGCACCCAATACCGATGTGTTCGTGTCCAGAATTACACCCGACGGGCAGTTGAAATGGGCCAGCAAGGCAGGCATCGACAAGCTCAACCAGGAGGCTGGTTTTATGTTCAGTGCCGGTTTCGATGCACAGGGCGAGAAGTTTATGGCCCGCCTTTACGACGAAACCGAAGACTTCGACAACTTCGGTCTGCAGGTTGACGAAAATGGAAACACCTTCATTACCGGTGCGTTTTATGCAACTACTGGTATGAACATCAACAAAGGCAAGGGTTTTGATACGGGAGAGGGATTTAACCCGGTGAACAGCCTCAAAGCCGAAAATGATGCCTTGCTGCAGGAACAGTATGAACAAACCATTGCCGGTATGTTTGCCACCATGAAGCTGATTCAGATCAACACCCTTGAGCTGCCCGGAAAAGATGTGCAGTCGGTATTTGACAAGCACAATCCTACTTTCGTGAAGGTGGCGCCAAAGTTTTACAACAGTTTTGGCGGACTGCGCTTTATGAAGAATGCAGGGGGTATCATCACCATCAAAACTTCCGATGGCAAGCCGGTGGTATTCGACAAGATAATGGTTCAGGACAACGCGCGGATCAAGGTGGTGACCTATAAGAGTGGCAATGCCCGCATCGAGGTGTTCTCGGGCATCAACATCAGCAATGGTCCCCTCAGGTACGCCTTAAACGAAGTCAAGCTGTTTAAGGATACCGGCGATTTGCTGTTGGGCTACGACAGCGACAACACCCAGATCAAACTGAACCTGCGCAAGGATATGCTGAAGCTGGGGCAATAACCAATTCACAACGAATGCCCTTTAACAAAATATACGAATTTGATTAATTTTGAATGCCTGAGCTGTTGACTACGACAAAACCAACGAAATAAAATGAGAAGAATCCTTTTCCTTGCCTTTTTTCTCCTGTTTTCCACAGGGATTCTGCCTGCCCAGACTGAAGAGGAAGAAGAGGTTGTTGACGCTTCGTCGATGACAGAAATCAGCCTTTCACAAATGAACAATATTATTCGGGCTGGAGGAGATGAAATTTTCTTGCAGGACCTGATTATAAAACCCGGTCCGGAAGACAGGAAATTCCTCATTGACAAGATTTTCTTCAAAATTTATGAGATTCCGGCACCCACAGAAAAAGCGGTTTCACTGTATTTTTACAACTGTAGGTTCGAATTCGATGTGGATGCTCCCATTACCTTCAATGGCTGGCTTTTTAACCGGCTCAATGTCATCGGCACACAAATCAGTTCTCCCCTGACCTTTGAGGAATGCCGCCAGACCGGGGCTTACCCGATCAGGATTGAAAACACTGTTTTTAACCATAACCTGAACGTTATTGGCACAGAAAACAGCCTGAACAGCCTGAGATTCAACAACTGCAGTTTCAGTCATCAGCTGAAGATCGGTCAGCAGCTGGGCGATCTGCAGATCAGCAATTGCAAATTTGATGCTGACAGCGTCTTTTTTGCCGATGCCGACCCTGAGCGTACCCACTATCAACTCGATGTTTCCGGTATTCAGCTGAGCAGCCTCGACCTGTTTCGCAACACCTTCGACAACAAGCATCTCGACTATTTATACAGCATCACGTTTAAAGGCACTGTCATTGGAAAGGCATTGATTCAGTTTCTTCAGGCAAACACGCTAAACCTCACCGATGCCACCATCGAAAAGTCGTTTCTTGCCGACTCCCTAAGCATCTCGAACTACATTGCCGTTCAAAACTTCGATTTCCCCGAAGAGAACACCAACCTTCCGTGGTATAATATTGGGGGTGAAAAGCTGTGTATATTTCTCTCCGAAGGCACTGAGCGCGACATCCCTTACCAACCAAAATCGAGCGAAACGATTTCCAGAACCTTGTTTCTCAACGAGTTGATGGCTTGTTACAACAAGTTCAACAATATGTATGACACACGGGGCGATAAAATTTCGGGGAACGCCAATTACATTGAAATAAAAAACATCCAGACACGCAACCAGAAATACCTGTACGAAAAAACCGGGGAACTGAACTATTACATTGGTTACCAGCTGAATGATTTCGCCCGGTTCTCGTCTGATTATGCCACCAATCCTGCCCGTTCGCTCATCATCATTTTATGGGTGATCGTCATCTTTGCAGCCCTTTATCTCTTTACTTATTCCGAGTGGGACGGCATCAACATGGCCTATTTCGGCCGGCAGTATGCCTTGCTGGCCGAGTATTTCAAGACGGATAAAAGCCTGAAAGCGCTTTACGGGAACGACCTGGAGGAAGAGCAGGCACATTACCGCAGCTTAAAGGACGATTACCTCGACAAAACATCAGAAATACCCTATGCCATCCGCATCATGGGTAAACCCTTGTACGGGGCCTGGAAGTTCAGGCAGCGGCTGACTGGCTGGATATACGATCGCATTGAGTTCATGCACGGGAGTTGGCGCTCACTGTCCGGCAGCCGCAAATTCACCATTGGCTTGCTAACCACATTGATTTTGCTGGTATTTGTCGTGTTCGTCGTTTGTGTGAAACTGATCAACAGCTGCCTGCTCAGCATGAATATGTTTGTCAGCCTGGGTTTTGGCAAAACGCCAGAGCAGACACTTCCGATGTATATCAGCATCATTCAGGGATTTGTTGGCTGGTTTGTGCTGACCATTTTTTCCATTACCCTGCTTTCGCAGATGGTGCAGAACTTTTAAGCCGGCAAATAAAAATAGCTGCTTTGCTTGCACTTATGGCATGGATTTGTAACTTTGCAGCCCGAATATTTTCACGGGATGTAGCGCAGCCCGGTAGCGCGCTTCGTTCGGGACGAAGAGGCCGCAGGTTCAAATCCTGTCATCCCGACAACCCAAAGCCCACCGTAAGGTGTGGCTTTTTTTTGTTTGACGCGTTGCGCTTGTGCATAAGCGGAAAACGGGAAAAAAGACACCGTGAGCGAAGCGAACAGGGCTTTGG